>JACCEA010462670.1_pt1 | contig 53414 bp, 56 predicted proteins | sample 7449851 | NCBI WGS metagenome assembly JACCEA01 (sample SAMN15323453, study PRJNA562643) | freshwater metagenome | isolation source: river surface water | place: USA:Blue River Watershed | collected 2017-08-18 | reverse complement strand
TTTAATTTTGCGTTATATTTTTAGTTAATTTAGGAATTTGTTATATTTGCGTTATATTTTTATTTATTTAGTATTTTGTTAGTTTATAAATGAGTTTAGCAATAAAAAAGTTTGATTTAAATAGTATTACTCATAAAGATACAAATAAAAAAGATATTCCCTTAATTGGTCGTCGTGATACTGGTAGATCTTTTATAGCAAGAGAACTAGTATATTATAATGAAAATAATAAAAATAAAAATATAGATAATGATAAAGTTGAAATAACTAACAAATAAGAATTTGTTATATTTGCGTTATATTTTTAGTTAATTTAGTATTTTGTTAGTTTATATTATAAATTACTAAATGAATTTAGAATTAAAAAGGTTTGATATGAAAAGTATTAGTTTTAAACCAAATGAATCTAAAGGTCCAGTTGTTGTATTAATTGGTCGTCGTGATACTGGTAAATCTTTCTTAGTTCGTGATTTACTATTTTATCATCAAGATATACCAATTGGAACTGTTATTTCTGGAACAGAAGAAGGTAACGGTTTTTATGGTAAATTAGTTCCAAAATTATTTATTCATAATGAATACAATACAGCTATTATTGAAAATGTATTAAAAAGACAACGTAATGTTTTAAAACAAATTAAGGCAGAAATGGAAAAATATAAACGTTGTACTATTGACCCTCGCACTTTTGTTATTTTAGATGACTGCCTTTATGATGCTACTTGGTCGCGTGATAAGTTAATGCGTTTACTCTTCATGAATGGAAGACATTGGAAAGTGATGTTAGTCATCACAATGCAATACCCTCTTGGTGTTCCACCAACGCTAAGAACTAACATTGATTATGTATTTATTTTAAGAGAACCATATATTGCCAATAGAAAGCGTATTTATGAAAATTATGCTGGTATGTTTCCAACCCTAGAAAGTTTTTGTCAGGTTATGGACCAATGCACAGAAAACTACGAATGCCTAGTAATTAATAACAATGCTAAGTCAAATAAACTACAAGACCAAGTATTTTGGTATAAAGCTGACCCACATAATGACTTTCGTCTTGGTTCTAAGGAGTTCTGGGAGTTATCAAGTAAGGTAGGTTCAGATGATGAAGAAGAACAATATGACCCAAATAATGTAAAGAAACGTGGTCAGGGACCAAAGATAGCAGTTAAAAAGACCAAATGGTAAATGTATTAAGAATCTTGATTTTCCAACTGGGAAAGCAATATTTATTATAGTGTCATTAATACTGACATCATCTATAAAAAATTGAAATTAAAATTATAATTATTACAAATAATATAAACAAAACAAACTTATATTATTTATATAAAAATGGAAGCCTATATAGTTGACAAACTAACATTTTCATTATTAGCGATAACTAATTGTGTTTACACTAATAAGATTAAATCACAGTATGTATTATTAACAAATAATACAAATAAATATTTATTTAAAGTATTAAAAGATAACAATTTAATAGAAGATAATAAAATTTCTTTAAATTTATTTCAAAGACAATTTTTAAAGGCTGAAATTGGAAGTAAAATAATAAAAGAAGATGTAGAATTAAAAAATATTAAATCAATAAATAATATTACATTTATTATAAACCCTATTAAAACAAATTCAAAAACTATTTATGAATTAACAGAAAAAAAAATAAATTTTATAAAAAAATTATTAATTGGTATACCAGTTAATAATGAGTTATATTTATCTATTGAAGAAAATACTTTAAGTATTTTACCAGTAGATTTGTTAGATAGAGACAATAATAAAATAATTACAAGTGAAACAAATATTAAATTTATTACATTTGATGATAATATTAAAATATATAATCCTAACATAGATACACAATTAATTAATGATAATACACAATTATTTAATGGTAATTTTAATTTTATAGATATGGGTGTAGGTGGATTAGATAAACAATTTGAAATATTATTTAGACGTTCATTTTCATCACGATTATTACCAGATAAAGTAATACAAAATTTAGGTATTAATCATGTAAGAGGTATAATGCTTTATGGTCCACCTGGTTGTGGTAAGACTCTTATTGCACGTCAAATTGGTAAAATACTTAATTGTGAACCCCCAAAAATAGTAAATGGACCAAGTTTACTATCAGCATTTATGGGTAAATCAGAAGAAAATGTAAGAGATTTATTTGCTAATGCTATTGCTGATAAAGGAAATAAAAAGTTGCATTTAATAATATTAGATGAATTTGATGCGCTAGCAAGAAAAAGAGGAACAACTGGTCCAGATACATCAGTTATGGATAAAATAGTAAATCAGTTTTTAACTATGATTGATGGTCCAGATAGTCTTAATAATATATTATTAATTGCTATGACAAATAGATTAGATATGATTGATGAAGCATTACTTAGACCAGGTAGATTTGAAGTTCAAATAGAAATAACATTACCTGATGAAAAAGGTAGACTAGATATTTTAACTATTCACACAAATAAAATGAATCAAGCTGGTTATTTAAATAATGTAAATTTAAATGAAATTGCATCTTTAACAACAAATTTTACAGGAGCTGAAATAGAATCAGTTGTTAAAAATGCAGTTTCTTATAGTATTTCAAAAGAATTAGACCCTAATAATTTGGCTAATGCTAAAAATATTAAACCAATTATATCACAATTAGACTTTTTAAAATCAGTTAGTGAAATTAAACCACAATTTGGGTCAATATCAAAAGATATAGAGATAATTACATCAATACCATTTGAATTATATTCTATTAATTATGAAAATATTTATAAACAGTCGCTTAATTATATAAATATGTTACATGAAGGAAATTTATTATCAATATTAATAGAAGGAGATTCTTATACTGGTAAAACGACATTAGCTTGTCAAATAGCAAAACATGCAGGATTTAACTGTATTAAATTTATAAACTCGGAGTCATTATTAAACAGTGTTTTAAAACAATACACTATAAATGAAATAGTTAATAATGGTTGTCGTTCAGATTCATTTATTTTAATATTAGATTGTATTGAAAAATTAATAGAATACTCCCCATTAGGTAATCATTATAATAATAAAGTTTTACAAACTATTAATACTTTATTAGGAAAAATTATTGATACTAACAAAAAATTTGTTATAATTTTAACAAGTTCAAAACCAGAATTAATTAATAATTTAGGTTTATCTAATGAATGTACTATATCTTATAATGTTACAGATTGTGAATATAATGGTAGTTTTATTTCAAAATATTTTAAAAATAAAAAATTTAGTAATAATCTTTAATTAACCCAATATTAAACTCTTCAATTGGTAACAAATCAAATATAATATTTAAGTCAATAACTGCGTTAACTTCATATTTTAAATCAATTAACAATTTGTAAGTATCTTTAAAAATTTCAGCATTGTCTAATTTTTTAATTAAAGCGGACTTCTCAGAATTTGTTAGATTTTGTTTATAAAACAAATCAAAAAACTCTTGTTTTTCTTTATTATCTAATAAAGTTGAATTATTATATTTAATTATTAAATAACTGTATTTTTTCTCATCAAAATCTTCACAATATCCTTTTTTAGCCCAAAATTCAGGATCTGTTAGATTAATATAATCATCTCGTATTTGAAAAAAATGAGTAAATTTTGTTAGTATATTATAAAACTTATCATAACTTTCTTTACTTATGTTAGTTGTTAGATTATAAAACAAATCTAATGCTCCAGTAAATCCTAATCCAGTTTTAGCATTAATCATATAATAATATTCTTGTTCACTTGGTATAATTTTTTTATTAGCCCAATAAATATCTAATGCTTGACCTAAATGTGCTAAATAACAATTTTTTAAAACAATTTGTAAACACTTATAACTAACAAGTTGTTTAATTATGTCATTAGGTACATCTTTATATACATCTTTAAACTGATTAGCATCTATTAAATCATAATATTTATTAGGATTTGTAGCCAATTCATTAAAAATAGATAAATATGCAGATGATAAACTAACAGGCATTCCATAGACAATATGTGCACAACTATGTTCTCTTCTTTTAATTGAATTATCTTGAATATCATCAATAATTAAACTAGCATTATGAAGTTTATTTGCAGTTTCACATGCTTGGCTAATTATGTTAGAATTTATATTAAAATATTTTCCAATAAAAGTTGCCATATGGTTGCGCATATTTTTACCTTTTATTGACTTATAATATTCTACGGGTTCATATAAATATTTATAATCTTTTACTCCAGTTGAATTATTTTCTTTATTATATGTTGTTTCTAATAATGTATTATATCTCTTAACCATATTATATAAATAATAAATCAATGACACTATTATTAGTATTATTAATAAAATTAATATATATATATTTTGATATAGCATATATATATTAATAAAAACATTATTTATTACCTAAACTTACGAATAATTTAATCAACACGATTTAGATCATCATCATCCTTTTTAATAGCAAAAGGGCCACTAATTAACTCACTACGTCCATAATCTGTCTTACCAGTTACAATGTTATCACCTTCAAATAACTCAGAGCGAATATCAGCAACTGAAATAGCCTCTTGACCAGCAAGTTTAGATTCTTGAGTGTTAGCATTATTAATGCCAATAAGATTACCATTTTCATCAATAGTTTGAGTTAAAACATTACCAGATTTTTCAGCATTACGCATATTATCGTCAATAGCTTTTTGCTTAGAATCTTTAACTCTTTGTTCGAAGGCAGCCTTAGCAAGACTTTCATTCTTAGATTTCTCGTGAGCCAACTGATTAAGTTCTTCTTCCATATATTCAACACGACCAGTTTTATAAGCCTCAGGATCCCAAGGAAGCCATTCGCCAACAGGTCCAACAAAGATATCAAAGTTGGGATCTAATTCACGTAACATTTTACAACGAAGTTCAGCTTCTTCTTGAGTAGCAAAGTTACCTCTGGCTTTAAATCCACAAACAGAAGTTTGGAATTTATGAGCAATATTAAATTGCTTTTCTAATTCAGCTTCATTTTGATCAAGAAATGTCTTATAATCGTCTTCAATTGATGAAGAAATAATAGCTTCACGTTCCTCCTTAATAAATCCTTCAAAATCCTTACTTAAATCTTCAAAATTAATCTTGTACTTGTATGAAACAAAGTTAAGAAACTGATGAAATTTTTCCATTGATTTATTCATTTCCCACTTCTTTAGGAATTCTTCAAAAAAGAACATTTCCCTTTGCTTTAAAATTTTAGTAGGAGTAATAAAAGAAAAACAACCAAAGTTCTGTCCAGAAATAGGTTTATCAACTGCTAAAATATCAACATATTTAGGATTTGGAGTTCCGTCAGCATTATTTTTGCGAGGGAAGTTTATATTTTTAGATTTAGAGTGTTTGCCCATTTGTTAGAATATACATTTAGTAAACAATTAGTTTTAAGTTATTTACCGCATTAAATATATTTTTTATATTTAATTAAAAATTAATTAAAAATTAATTATAATAATTATTTTAATTCTAATTAATTGAAATACTTTTTTCTACTTTAATTATATAAATGTTCAACGGAATGTTCGATGTTACTGAAATTGTTAAGCGCATTGTTAAATACTTAATTGAAGGTTTAATGGTAGCTATTGCTGCCTATGCTATTCCTAAGGCTTCTTTAAAACTTGAAGAAATTGCACTTTTAGCTTTAACTGCGGCGGCCACTTTTAGTATTCTTGATACTTATGTTCCTGCTATTGCTGTTGGTGCTAGAAACGGAACAGGTATGGGTATTGGATTTAGACTATCTGGTATTGTTGCTTAAATAATATATTATATTTAATAAATTTCTAAATATAATGTATATAATGAAAAGAAGGGTTAAAAGAGGAGGATTTGATACAGATGATGAATATGAAACACCTACTGCTACAACTGAATCTAATAATTTAACTGATAATAGTTGGGATTCATGGTATGATGAACGACATGGTTTTACAGGTGAGACAGATATAGAAACACAATCAACTCCTACTACTTCTACACTAGAATATAATGACGAATTAAATAATGCTTTTTTAGAAGATAATGATGATGTTTTACCACAGGATAATAATGAATTTCAAGCATATATAGCAAATGCTAATGCTAATAATCAAATATTTGGCGATAATCAAGATGGAGGTAGAAAAAGAAGAAAATCTAACAAAAGAAGAAAATCTAATAAAATAAGAAAATCTAACAAAAGAAGAAAGTCTAATAAAAGAAGAAAATCTAACAAAAGAAGAAAGTCTAATAAAAGAAGAAAATATATGTGTGGTGGTCAACCAGCATTATCACCTAGTAGTGATTACACAAATCGAAATACAGACACATATATCTATAAAATGTAAATTAAATAGTAGGAATAAACTCCCAATCTAATTCCTCGCAAATTTTCTTCCAAATTTCATCTTGTTCAATAATTTTTTCTCTATCTTTGAGCATAGGAATATCAACTAAATATTGTTCTTCTCCTAAAAGTTCACATAATTTATAAAGAGCATAATAATAATTTAAAAAATTAACACGATAATCAGGACAGTGTTTAGCATATGCTTGTTGTACTTCTAAAAACAAATTACATAAACGTTCCTCTAATTCAGGACTCATAATAGGTGGTTTAATTCCAAACTTATTTTTAATAAATGCGATGTGCTCATAATATTTATTAAAGCCAAGTTTTTTAAGAATATCTTTTGTTTTATAATAAGATAATTGATTTAATGAAATTCGTTCTTTTTTAATTTGTTGTTTAATTTGTTCAATAACATCATCAGGTATTTGTGTTGTTTCTTTGCCTTGAAATTGTGCTAAAATTTCTTTCCAGTGATTTATTTTTTTATAAGCATAAAAACAAACTTCTTTTGGTGGTTCTTTATAACTAGGTTTTTCATTTTCAATTAAATAAGGTACATTAACAGAACACATCGAGCAAATTAAAACGCCTTCATCATCAAGTGGTATTAATTCTCCTTTAAAACAAGATTGACAAATATCAGTAGGGTAAACAAATGAATTCATATCTAAAAAAGTTTCATCAATGTTAGTTAGATATTTTTGAACAATATTTTTATTACGATTTTGTTCTTCATTAAAGACAGGTTCTTCTTTAATTTTAAAGAACTGATTAAGTAATTGACTTTTAGTTGATTTTGTATTATCATTAGTAGAAATATTTTTTTTATTTTCAAAATATTCAAAGATATATTTAGAATTATCTAAAAAATAATTACTTTTTTTAGCCTTAAGTTCTTTAATAGTTTCATTAATTTCAATAATACGGTCACTAATTTCCATACGTTCATCAATGTTAGAACATTTATCTAACAAAAGTTTTAAGTGTTGTTTTTCTTCTTTTAATTTAGGAATTTCTTCATATTCATCATTAATAAATTCAGTTAAAAATTCATTATGCTTACCATCTAGTGTAGTTGCATTTCGTTTACTAACTTTAATTTTTTTGTTAGTTTTAGGCTTAAAACTTGGCATAAATATATTAGTATTATAGCTATTTATTTAATTCAATATTGTAAAAAAATATATTATTTAGAAATATTTAAGTAAATAATCTAACAAATTTAAAATAAAAAACAAGTTTAAAAAACAAATAAAGTTTCAGTATTAATAATAAATTAGGTTAATGGAAATATTAATACAATTTTTTGATAATGAAGGTAGAATTGTTAGTAGAACAATGAATTTAAAATTATTTGAAAAGATGGCTTTTATTTTTAATGCTTTAGATGATGGATGGTCTGTTAAAAAACGCAATGAAAATTATATATTTACAAAGCCTCATGAAAATAAAAAAGAAATATTTCAAGATGACTACATTTCTACATTTATGAAGGACAATTTTGATATTAATAAAATACTTTTGTAAAATATGAAGGCAATTAATTTATTTGAATTAATTTAAATAAATTAAATTTTAAAAAATTTTTATCTTTAGGAATTATATAAAAATGGGAGGCGGATTAATGCAACTCGTAGCTTACGGCGCTTAACTCTTGGGCGCCAACAGTGAGCTGCCACTATGGTTCTTATATCACCATGGTGGAACAACAGTGTAAATATAAGATTTGTTATTTAGCTTAACAAATATATAACTCGCTAGTGAAGATTTTGAAATAATTTTACACGATATATGTGTATCTTTGCAAGATTGTCAAATTGCGGGGACTTCCTTAGAGCTTTAACTACTACTTATATGTGGTGACATATATAATACTGCTGGGTAATGTCCAGTAGAATAGTAAAAACGTTAAAGATTGGATAATCCGCAGCCAAGTATCTATTTCCACTTTTAAGAAAAGTGGAGCAAAAGCTTTACAATGCTAGGAAATAGATAAAGGTTCAACGAGTAGACGGCAATCGGGAATCGATGAAGGATTTAAGCAGTCCTGAGATTTCTTAAGGTGTATTCTGGCCTATGTTCGAAAGACATAGGGTCATCGCAAGATGTTTACCTTGAAATCCTGTAGGGTAGAAAAACATCGGGGAATGCTGAATCAATAAGGCATTCATAAAACCCTTTGTGGACTTTGTTGTCATAGATAACTTAACCACAGATGTTAATTAGGGATATTAATTAATAAAATAAAAATAAATTAGTATGAAAAACCCTAGTGAGAAAATCAAATTGCTTGAAACCCCTAAAGCTTATTTTACTAAGTAATTTCTGTGAGGAAATTATGGCCAAGAGAAAAAACTTGGGTATAGTAACAATAAATAAGATGATTTTGATAGTATATAAATATACACTATCTTAAAAAATGGGCAATGAGCATCCAAGCTTCTTTAAATAAAATAATAAAATTAAGATATAAGAATAATTTGTAATATATTGATATAAAATGTCAGACGTAGAATTAAAACAGTGTAGTAAATGTGGTATAAATAAAACAATAAATAATTTTAGAATATACCACAATAATAACAGATATTCATCAACTTGTAAATCTTGTGCAAATGAAATGGATAAAATTAGAAAAATAAATGCTAAAAAATATAAAGCTGAAAATACATTAGCAAAATGTGAAAAATGTAACTTAGACAAAGTTTTAAAAGAATTTGTTAAGTTAAAAAAGTTTTATAAAAGAAAGATTTGTTTAGCTTGTTATCCAGATTTTTTAAGAGAACAAAAAACACAATGGTGTAAAAATGAACATGATACAAATTTAAATTATCGTATTAAAAAGTCATTAGCTGCTAGATTACGAGCTGTTTTAACTAAAAATACTTCAACTATGAATTATATTGGATGTAATATTCAATATTTTAGAGAGTGGTTAGAGTATAATTTTACTGATGAAATGAATTGGGAAAATTATGGTCAATTATGGTCAATAGATCATATTATTCCAGTTCATAAATTTAACTTGGCAGAAGAAAATGAAAAATTACAATGTTGGAATTGGACAAATATGATGCCAGTTACTATAAAGTATAATTCATCTAAAAAAAACAATATCAATATGGAACAAATTAATTATATAATAAATAAATTAGAAAAATTTAAAGAAGAAGGTTCAACGACTAAATGGTTTTCGAGTGAATTTATATTAAATAAAGAAACAGTAGATAAAATGTTACAAATATAAATATAAATTTTACTTTAAGATATAGTCTACTCCTTATTGAAAGATAAGGTAGAGGTATTATGTACAGGTAATCCTCAAATCACTTTCTGGAAGGTCACTTACAGACGTTATACTAACTTTGCTATCGAATCTATCGAGCAAACTTTCAATGGTCAGGCTGACTTCGGTCGCCGTGTTCAATGCGTTATCTCCAGAAATGGTGACCTCGCCTACAGAACCTATCTCCAGGTTACTCTCCCTGAGATTAACCAGCTTATGGGTATTGCTTCCTTCGCCACTGGTGCTGGATCTGGTGTCTATGCCCGTTGGTTAGATTTCCCCGGTGAACAGCTTATTGCTCAGGTTGAAGTTGAAATTGGTGGTCAGCGTATTGACCGTCAATATGGTGATTGGATGCACATCTGGAATCAGCTCACTATGACTGCTGAACAGGAACGTGGCTACTTCAAGATGATTGGTAACACTACCCAGCTTACTTTCATCACTGACCCCTCTTTCGCTGAAGTTGATGGTCCTTGTGATTCCTTAGCTCCTCGTCAGGTTTGCGCTCCCCGTAACGCTCTCCCTGAAACCACCCTTTACATCCCTCTCCAGTTTTGGTTCTGTACCAACCCTGGTTTGGCCCTCCCTTTAATTGCCTTACAGTATCACGAAGTTAAAATCAATCTCGACATTCGTCCTATTGATGAGTGCCTCTGGGCTGTAACTACTCTTTCTTGCAACTCTGCTACTGGTTCTGGCCCTGTTACTTCCAACACCCAGTATACTCCTGGCCGCCCTGTCCCTGCTGCCATTGCCTACAACCAGTCCCTTGTTGCTGCCTCTCTCTACGTTGACTATGTCTTCCTTGACACTGATGAAAGACGTAGATTTGCCCAGAATCCTCATGAGTACTTAATCACTCAGCTCCAGTTCACTGGTGACGAGTCTGTTGGTTCTTCTTCTAACAAGATTAAGCTTAACTTTAACCACCCCGTTAAGGAACTTATTTGGGTTGTCCAGCCTGACCAGAACGTAGACTACTGCTCTTCTTTAGTTTGCGATGCTCTTCTTTTCAAGGTTCTTGGTGCCCAGCCCTTCAACTACACCGATGCTATTGACGCTCTCCCCAATGCTATCCATGCTTTTGGCGGACCTGCTGCAATTGCTAAGGATAGTCGTGCCTACATTGATGCCCGTGGTCTTTTCCAGGATGCTGGTGCTTTAGATGCTGATATTCCTGCTAATTTCACTGGCTACTGGCATGGCACTGGTAATCCCTATAATGAAGTAAACCTTGGTGGTGTTCAAGTTCCTCTTAACACTACTGGTGTTGATGCCTCTATTCTTGCCGCTCTTCAGGAGTCTGGTTCTCATATGGATAACTCCAGTGTCTCTGATGCTGGTACCTTTGTTCTCACTGAGACCTCTCTTGACATGCACTGTTGGGGCCAAAACCCTGTAGTCACTGCTAAGCTCCAGCTTAACGGCCAAGATCGCTTCTCTGAGCGTGAAGGAACTTACTTCTCTTGGGTTCAGCCTTACCAGGCTCACACCCGCAACCCTGACGAAGGTATTAACGTTTACTCCTTCGCCTTAAGACCTGAAGAACACCAACCCTCAGGCACATGCAACTTCTCTCGCATTGACAATGCTACCCTACAACTTGTTCTCTCCAACGCCACCGTTGAAGGCACCAAGACTGCTAAGGTACGTGTCTATGCTACCAATTACAACGTAAAAATTCTTAGTGCGTTGAAAAGCTACCTACAAAGACAAAGTGAGCTCTTGTCTTTGAAAAAAATAGTTAAGCACTCACATAAAATGCTAGTAGCTAGTGAAATTAATTGTTATTGACTACAATTAGTTTTGCGAAACATCTTGTTGTTCGGGGAACCCCTTAGAGCATTCTACACCAAGCATAATTCCGAAAGAGTTATGTGGCAGAGATTTAACTCTGGTATGGTAATAGTTAGAATGATTGGGCAATCCGCATGCTTACTACCTAAAACCGATATGATAGGAAATGGTAGGGCGTCAGAGACTGAACGGATGTTGGTCAGTGATGAAGGTCTAATCAACCAGAACTGGCTTAAGATACAGTCCAATCCATTAGGGAAACTTAGTGGCATACATAATGGCTAAGAATTATGTCAGGCATGGGTGGCCTTAACCATTTGCGCAAGCAAATAACCAGGGCCAAAAAGCAGTATGCTATAGCAAAGCGACCACTTGCTATAGAAAAACATTTATGCCGTCGCAATAAATACCCAAGGCTAACTGCTAGTAACATTTGGAAACAAATGTTGCGACATATCTTGTTGTTCGGGGAACCCCTTAGAGCATTCTACACCAAGCATAATTCCGAAAGGGTTATGTGGCAGAGATTTAACTCTGGTATGGTAATAGTTAGAATGATTGGGCAATCCGCATGCTTACTACCTAAAACCGCTATGATAGGAAATGGTAGGGCGTCAGAGACTGAACAGATATGGGTCAGCAATGAAGGTCTAATCAACCAGAGCTGGCTTAAGATACAGTCCTCCCCAATTGGAAACTTTTGGGAATCAGAGTGCTTATTCCAATTAAGCGCAATGTGTTACAAATTATATTATTATTTATGTTATTCTAATAATTATAAAAAAATTGAAATAAAAATTCATAATAAAATACAACTATTATTATGAATATAACAATGAATTTTGAAGAAAGTAAAATTTATATACAAAACAATTATACTATTATTGAATATAATAGTGGACATATAAAATATATTGGCAAAGATTCTGGTATATATAAAAATCCATTTTGGAAAGTAAAAGATAAAAATAATGAAGAATTTATATTAATGTATTGTGAAACAAATACAATTTTTAAACTTTGCTTTGTTAGTTATCAAAAAATATTAAATTATGAAAAAGAAAATGATATAAAAATAACTTGGTTTAAAGGGCAAAATGGATATATTATTGGTAATAATAAATTATATATACATCAAATAATTACAGAGTGTTATGGAAATGGTAAAGGAACTAAAAATATAAGTGTAGACCATATAGACCAAAATCCATTAAATAATTGTTATACTAATTTAAGAATTGCTACACGCGAAGAACAAGAACAAAATACAAAGGGAATTAAAGAAGGGACAAAAAGAGAAAGAAAATACAACGCAAAAGACTTGCCAGAAGGAATTACACAAGGAATGATGAAAAAATATGTTGTTTACTATCATGAATGGTTAGATAAAGAACATACGAAACAAAGAGAATTCTTTAAGGTTGAAAAACATCCAAAATTAGAAAAATCTTGGGTAACAACAAAATCAGAAAAGATTTCTATACAAGAAAAGCTAAATCAAGCAAATAAAGTAGTTGACGACTTAGAACAAAATATTTATCCTGAAAAAGAAACATCACAATTACCAAAATATGTTTCATTAGTTATTATGAGAAATAAACAACATTTAGTATTTGAAAAAAGAGTAGAAGATAAACGTTTAAATTTAAAAATGGTATTACCAGATAAGTATGATTTACAAGAACAATTAAATAATTTAAATGATAAAATTAAAGAAAAATATGAAGGGTTAGAAATATTATAGTTTAATTTATAAAAGCAAATATATAAAAGAATATTAATGTAATTTGTTTATTTTTTGCTACGTAATATTACGTAGCAAAAAATATTATAAATCAATTGGTAGCAAATTGTTTATTTAATATTAAAAAAATAATAATTAATATAATTTAATTATTATTTTTTAATGTATTTTTATTTATACTAATTATTATACTAACCAAACATTAGCAACTTCTTTTTCAGCAACTTCAATAAATTCACCGTCAATAAATTCTAAGTTTCTACTAGTAAATAGTTTATTCATATTAATTACTTCTGGTTTCTCAAAAGCACTATATGTCTTAAATAATATATTAATTTGTTCATCATCTCTAAATCTAATACTATAATCTTGTTGAATATTATTACGTCCAATGCGTCCTAATGCTTGAATAATTTTTTCTTGTGTTAAAACCATATCTTTACTTAAATAACCATGACAAAACTGATAATTAGTACCATAAATGTAGTCACTATCAGCAATAATCATATATAATTGTTGCTTATCTGCCAAACCTTTCATAATTTCAGTATATTCAATACTTTCATGATTAGTAAATACACCAATACCAAGAAGTAATAATACTTTCCAACTAGAAGCAACATTTTTTAATAACATAATTGATGATACTGTTTCTTCATCTATATTACTAGTAAAAGCATGTTGTAATTCATCTATAGTAGCATTAGGAGCCCACTTGTTAAGATGAGATAATTTATTAGGAATAAATATATCATTTAAAATAGCAGGCTGAATCATTGATTTTAATTGTTCTATTTTTTGACGTAAACGAATAATAGAGCCATTTGTTTCGGCTTCTTCATTGTCTGCTTTTGAACTAGTTTTACCTTTTCCTTTGCTTTTATTATCTTTAATTTTATCACTTTTACCAGCCTTGTCAAGTTGACAATCAAGTTCTTTTTGAAGTTCATCAATTTTTTCATTAATAGTATTATTATGTTCAATTTTAGCCATAATATCTTCCATAGTTTTAACAGGAATATTAGCTTGTTGAATACAAAACTGTGCTATTTTTTCTACATTATTTGCTAAGAATATAGTAGGTCCATCTGTAAGTGTATAAGCATCTTTTGTGGTAACATATATAGCACAATTACCAGTGCTAGTACTAGAGTTAGAATTATTAGTAGGAACAACTTGTTGACTAGCTTGTCTAAATATAGTTTGTCCGCTTACTTCATTAATAGAATTTGTTCTATTAATTGTAGTATCAATACTACGAGATTTAATAATAATATTTCCTTTAGCATCAATACTTTCATTAGGTTTAATGCGTTTTTCTTGTTGATTTTTCATTGCTAAATAAATGTTTTCCCACTTATCATCAAGAATATTTTCAAGAACCTTTAAATAATGTGTTTTAATAGAAGACATATTAATATCATTAATAGATTCAAAGTTACGATTAATTTTAGCAGTAGACTTAATTAAATTATTAGTTTCACAATAAATTATAAATTTACTTGCTTCTTTTAAGTCAAAATAACGTAATAGTGTTAAATTATTTCTACAATGTTTAGCAATTTGATTAATTTCAGTATAATTAGTACTAAGTAAATGTGGCATAATAGTATATCCAAAATTATTAATTAACGGAATAGTTTTTCTACAATCATGACTAACAATATTATTAATAATAGCATCAGGAAATTTACGTGAAAAGTCTGCAACTGTTTCATATAATTCGTCTAACTTAGGTAAAGTAGCAGATGATAAAACAAAGTTAGGAATTAAGTTTTCTTTCCAATTCTTTTTAATAATGCTATGAAATTCATGATTAGAATAATCCATTGTAATAGTAGGTTCATCCCAATAAGTAATAATATTTTGTGCAGAATTAAATGATAACATATAAAACATTGCTGGTAAATAAGATTTAATATCACAAATTATAATTTCAACCTTGTAACCAACTGTATTATCAACTTTTCTAATAGCACCAGAACGCCAGTCACGTGTTACTTCTGCAGCAGCATAATAATGTAATCTAACATCTTCAGACCCAGTGCAACCAAATGCAAAAGCAATTTTCTTTTCAATTGAAATAGCTGACCTAGCTAATGCTAATCCGACATGTCTAGCTGCACAAACAAAGATAACCTTATAATGCTCTGAAAGACCAATAGGTGTTAATGTTTTACCTGTACCAGTAGGTGCAATATATAAAATTAACTTAGGTTTTTTTACCTTTACAGCAGTAAAGATTTGTTTTTGGTGTTCATATAAAGTCATATCAGTATATTTAAGTAAATCTTTATTTTTTTCAATATATTTATCAGAATTAGCAATAATATGTGTAAGACTAACATCATTTTCAAATTTGGTTAATACATTATTAATTATTTGCACAATATATTTATTAAGTCCTAAAATATTATTTTTAATTAAATAATATAAAGTATAATAATGATGACACCATTTATCATTTTTTAAAATTTTATTAATAAATAACTGTTCTAAATGATCAATTAATATAATTTCATAAGCTTGATCACTAGTTAAGTTAGTAACTTTATTTTGTTCAAGACGAATTAAGTCAGCTTTTTTAAGGTCAATTTTAGAACTTACTTTAATATCCATCAATTCTCCAACTTTATATTTTTTAGCAAATGTAGAAATGCGTTCATTAAAGTATTTGTTATATAAATAATCTTCCATTTTAACACTATATTCAATTTTAAGAAATGTAAATAAAGATGTGTGTTTATTATATTTAATAGTAATGTCGTGATATCCTTTACAAATAAGATTTAAAACTTCTTTTTCAGAAGTAGAAACTGGTTGTTCCACAGATTCCCACTCTGACTTAGAAAGTTTACGTTGATTAAAATCCATTTAATAATTAATATTGTATTGTTTTATGGTCTTATTATATAAAAGAGCTATATAAGTATTTTATATCATTATCTTTAAGTAGTTTTTATAAATCAATTTTATTTTTACTCCCTAAGAAAGAAATAAATTCCTATTTAATTAAAAAAATTGAATATAAAAACATATTTTAGAAAAACTGTAATAAAGAGTAAATGTCTAATTAATATATCACTATTATATAAAATGCTATCCACTAACAATAACAACAAATTAATTTCTATTGAAGGCAATATTGGTTCTGGTAAATCTACATTGTTAGCAAAATTAAAAGAATATTATAAAAATAATTCAAATGTTATATTCTTAAAGGAACCTGTTGATGAGTGGGAGCAAATAAAGGATAAAGATGGATTAACAATGTTACAAAAATTTTATGCTGACCAAGAACGTTATTCTTTTCCTTTTCAGATGATGGCATATATTTCTCGTCTTGCTATTTTACGTAAAGTTATTAAAGAAAATAAAAATGCTATTTTAATAACTGAACGCAGTTTATACACTGATAAGTTAGTATTTGCTAAAATGTTATATGAACAAGGTAAAATCGAAGATGTTAATTATCTAATTTATTTACATTGGTTTGAAGAATTTGCTTCAGATTGTCCTGTTAGTAATGTAATTTATGTTAAAACTAGTCCTGAAAAGTGCTATGAACGTGTTCATAAAAGATCTAGACAAGGTGAAGAAGTTATTCCTTTATCATATTTAAAAAGTTGTGATGATTATCATAATAATTTCTTATCTGATAGTAGTGAATCAACTAATTCAATTCAATGTCCTAAGTTAGTATTAGATGGAAATAATGATATATTTGAAAATAAAGACATTTTAAATGAGTGGATTGATAATATTAATAAGTTAATTACTACTGTTGATAAAAAGAATAATTAATATTTGTAACAAATTAATATAAAAATAATAAATAATTTGATATTTATTATTTTTTATTTTTATTAAACTAACAAATCTATAACAACAGGATAATGATCTGAGTTATATTTGCCACAAAATTCATTGTATCCATGATAATAAAATACATTTGAAATTTTGTTATATAAATTTGGTGTAACTAATATATGATCAATAGTAGAATAATCTTTTATAGAATTAGTATTACAATTATTATCAGAGTCATACCAATCAGAATAACGTTCAGATTGATTTATAACTTTTTGTCCAACACTCAGTAGCTGATATTTTCCTTTACTTTTTCCTTTATTACCTTTTAATATACTAAGAACTTGTGAAGAAGGTTTATTATTATTTATATCTGATATGTCACCATCAAAATCATTAAAATCTCCTAACATAATTACTTCATACCCTTTGTTAATATAATTTAAAATAATATTTTGCAATACTTGTGACTGTGCTTCTCTTTCAGCACATCTAGTAGGATCAGTTGGAATAGCTAACAAATGAGCAGATATAAGAGCTATTTTATAATTAGATATTAAATTATTAAATTCAGTAATATAATGTTTAGACACACCAGATGTTCCAGTTGTTCCAGTATAACCACATTGCGACCCTTCAATAGGATAACTTTCTCTACTTTCATCACGATATAAATTAATAGAAGGGTCTATTTTTGTTAGTAAACCTACATTTTGTCCAGTGCTAGAATCTGTTCCTTTTTTAAGATAACCAATATAATTTTTACTAATAGAATTTGTTAACATACTAAGTTCATCACATCCTTCAATTTCACAAAAATTAATAATATCAGGATTCAATGCCTTAATAACATTTGTTACATAATTAAAATGTGTTTGAGCTTCAGTTTGATTTTTCCAAGTGCATCCAGAACCAGGACAGTTACTTTGTGAATAGTAGTCTAAAAATAGCCATTCAACATTATATTGAACTAATCTTACATTATTTTTATTAGGTCGTCTATCAGAAATAGTTATTGGTACATATGGACACTCTGTATCTGCAATGGATTTATTTAATATTGTTGAAAAAATAAATAATAAAAGTAAGTAAGATAAATACATTTTTTCTATAATAATAAATTAAAAAAATTGATACAAAATTATTTAATTAAAGCGGAACTAACAAAATAATAACTATGTTGCCAAAAATATCAAACTCAATTAAGCAAGTTGCTACATCTAGTGTAGTAGTAAAATATCCATTTAAATTAAAATTTGATGGTTGTTCTAAAGGCAATCCTGGATTAGCAGGAGCAGGAGCAGTTATATATTTAAATGATGATAATGATAATGATAATGATAATGAATTAGAAGAAATTTGGGCTACTAGTCAATTTGTAGGTGTTAAAGCAACTAACAATGAAGCAGAATATAGTGGCTTAATTATTGGACTTAAAAAAGCTATTGAATTAAATATAAAAGAAATAAATGTTGAAGGTGATAGTTTGTTAGTTATTAAACAAATGTTAGGTGAATATAATGTAAAATCTGAAAACCTTTTTAAATTATATAATGAAGCAAAAGAGTGTCAAAAAATGTTTAAAAACATTACTTTTACACATATTTATCGTATAAATAATAAACGTGCTGACCAATTATCAAATATGGCATTAATTAGTTAATTTGTCAATAATTGTATATTTAAAGCTGAATGTGGTTTAAATTTTAATATATCTAATTGTTTGTTAGTTGTAGGAAAATCTGTTGGCCCATAAATATCTTGTAAAAGTAACCATTCAAATAATCCACCAACATATATAAAAATATTATAAAATCCTAATGAATATAACTGTTGGGCTTTTTCTTGTGGTTTTATATCATTACAATTTTTTCCATATACAACTATTTTAATACTTTTATCTATTTTTAAATATTGATTAATTAATTCTATTTCTTTACTAATACAAACAGTTCCTTTAATTAAACAATTTTGTTCAGATTCTGAAAGTGTATTAACTAACAAATATAATTCTGGATTTTTAATAACTGTTTGAATATCTTCAAAATTAATTCGTCGTATTGATTGTGTATTTCCCATATTTTATTTTGTTAGATTGGTATAATATAATTATTAGTATATATTATTAATTTGTTTTTAAATTATTAATAAAAAGAATATAAAGATTTAAAAATTATTTATATATAAATTAAAATGTTAAATGATAAAGTTATTTTAGAATATATTTGGATTGATATTAATGGTGAACTACGTTCAAAAAATAGAGTTTTAAAAAATTTTTGTATTGTAGAAGATAATATTCCTGAATGGAGTTTTGACGGTTCTTCAACTGGTCAAGCTGAAGGAAAATTCTCTGATATTATTTTAAAGCCTGTTAGAGCATTTAAAAATCCATTTATTAATTATGTCGAATCTTACTTAGTTATGTGTGAATGTTATGATAATAATTATATTCCTATTAAATCAAATAATAGAGCAGAATGTTATAGATATAGTAATAATGATAAAGAAGATTTTTGGTTTGGTATTGAACAAGAATATATTATTTTTAATAAAGAAGGTGAGTTATTAGGAAAGGGAATAGATGGTAAAAATTACTGTTCTATTGGTGGTGATAGAGCATTTGGACGTGCAATAGTAGATGAACATTTACAAATGTGTTTAGAAGCAGGTTTAAAAATTTGTGGTACAAATGCTGAAGTAATGGCTTCCCAATGGGAATTTCAAATTGGCCCATGCGGTCCTGTAGAAGTAAGTGACCAATTATGGATTGCTAGATATATTTTACAACGTATTTCAGAAAATTATAGTTATTATATATCATTTGAACCTAAACCTTGTGGACCTAATATGCCTGGTTCTGGTGCTCATACTAATTTTTCTACTTATAATATGCGTTCTAATAATGGATTTTCATATATAATTAATGCTTGTGAAAAATTAAAACTAACCCATAAGGATTGTATTGAAGTTTATGGTAAAAATAATCATTTACGTTTAACTGGAGAAAATGAAACTAACCATATTAATAGTTTTTCATATGGTATTGGTGATAGAAATGCTTCACTTAGAATTCCATTACATGTAGCTAATCAAAGATGTGGCTATATAGAAGATCGTAGACCAGCTGCTAATATGGATCCATATTTAGTTACAGTTGCTATTATGAAAAGCTTATTACAAACTAATGAAGATATAGATAGTTATGTAAGCGAAGATGATGGTTATGATAGTTATTCATAAAATAAAAATATAAATAAATAATATATATAAATAATTTTATATATATTATTATTAATTATAATGTGTTGCACCTTTATTAAATATCCAATGAAAATTATTTAAATGAACATGTGTTAATATTCTTTGTCTAAGTCCAGGTGCAGATATATTACAATCTTTAGCAGCATCAGCAATTGTATTAAAATATGTTTTTTCTCCTGTAGAGCAACATACTTTAATAACAGGTTGTTCAGAGTATTGGTCCTCTTTTGATATACCAGAATATCTCCATAAAAATCCACGACATACACGTTTTTCTCGTAAAGCAATACCAATTGCTGTTCCAGTAGTTAAACCAAGACTTCTACCAGCAGCTTCAATACTATCATAAGTATTTATTACTTCTCCTGTATCTTTATTAATTTGGTCAATTGGTCTTTTAGCTTTTCTAATAATTGGAACTTCAGGATTTTCTGGCATTAAATTAGGTGGTTTTGCTGATTGTTCTAATAATTGAGATAAACGATCTAAATCAGTAGAGTAATTTATTAAGCTATTTTCTAATTGTAATGTTATATCTATACATTTTTTAATAGTTTCAAATGAAGCTTCATAACTAATATTACCTAATAATGTGCTGTTTTGTTTTAAAATAAAAGTCATAATTTTATCTGAAATAGGATATGATATTTTTACATTATATTTCATTATACCATTTGGATGTAAATTTTTTAAATTAGTTTCAACCATATTAAAATCCTTTTGTCTTGTAATAGAACACTTAAATCTCATATTTTCATATTCAAAAGCATATAATAAGTATCCAAATTTACAATATGTATAAGCACCAATTTGTTTTCCATTAAAAGCAATTATTTCATTATTATTATTTTCTTCTACTTTTTTTTCATATTTTGATAATTTAATATTTTGTTCATCAATTACATTTTTTAATTTTGTAATTTCATCTTCTAATTTTACATTACGTTCTAATAGTAAGTTATATTTTTCAATATTATATTCATGTTCACTAATTATTTCTTTAAAATAATTATTATAATTTTCAATAGTAAAATTTTCATTATCTAATGCTAATAACTCTCTATAGTTAATATCATTTATAATAATATTACGCATTCTTTTTTCTAAAATAGGATGTCTTTTAATAGCATTTTCAATTTCAATCTTATTTTTAACTTTAAAAGCTGATATTATTCTAAAATTTGTATAAGTTTTTTTATGTGTTTTAATTCTTTCTTCTAAATTATTACTCTGTCCAAATTTGATTAATTCTTCATTATTAAGTCGTGGTGCTTGTCCTAAACTACGATTATCTATTTTTCCATAATAAATACATTGTGTATTTACTGGAAATTGTTCTATAAGTGTTTTTTCTAATAGATCTTGTTTTTCTTTTTCTGATAATAATTTTTGTTGTTCTATTTGTAACTTGTTTTGTTCTAATTGTAACTTTAATTCATCACTTTCTTCTTTAACTATTTCTTGTAATATTTCTTCTAGTTTAATAAAATATTCGTGAATTTCATCTGCTTTTTTTGTTCCAGCTTTTAAACAAAATTTTTTAAATGTTTTAATATTTAAATATATTTTTTTTATATTATGTCCACCACTACCTTTTTTTTGCTCCTCTTTAAAGAGCACCAAATTTAAATTACTTGTATAATCAATATTTTCAATAAATTGTTGTGTTAATAGTCTTACTGCGTTAGATTTTTTTAAAAATCCTAACCACTTCCAAATATTATCTAAATCAATAACAAAATCTTTTTCATAATCATAATTTAGATAACAATAAAAACTTGTTAAAAATAAATGTTGTTCAGTTTCAGTAAATGTATTTTTAATTTTTGTAACTAATTTTCCTTGATAATTACCATCTAATTTAGTAATAGGATTGTTTTCTATTAGGCTAATTATATCTAATTGTTCCATTTGTAATTATATATAATTATATTTCTTTAAGTTGTTTTATATCAATTTTATTTTTGCTTTTAAAAACAAAATCAAATAAATTACTTAAATGTTACAATAATTTCAACTTCTTCCTTTTTAATACTCTTACTAGCTGATACTGATAACTCTTCACGTTTTTTTCTTGTCTTAGTGTTATCTTGGTTTAATCCATTTAGAGACTGCTCCTTTTTTCTTGATGTACTATTGCGACTATTCATATCACTTTCAATCGCATCATAATTGCTCTCAATATATTTAATAACTTTATTTTCTATAGCCCATTTAAAAAAGTTAAGTTGGCCAATTGTGGTCTCAATATATTTTCCATCTTTATATGGAATACTGATGCGTTCCCAGCGACAAAATGGGTCGAAATTTTTTTTTCCGTAAGCCTTTAATTTAAGTTTATAATCAACATAAACCTTAAAACGACGTTCTACATTAGACTCTGTGGCTTCAATTTTATATAACGTATAATTCTTTTTAGCATAGTTAGTAGCAAACCAATCAACAATACGTAAGGAAATTTTTGATTCACCAGTAATAATATTAAGCATTTTATCAATATTAGTATGGTCTTTATAAAAATCTAACAAATTGTTTAGTAATAAATCATTTCTTGTTATATATGAGTTCATTAATAAGTTTTTGAAGTTTTGTATTTAAGTTCTTTTTTTAAATATATATTTATTTTTTAATAAATTAACTATTTAGGTAAATTAAATTTGTTAGTTTAAATTGTAAATTATTAGTATTTATAAATTATATTAAATGCCTGCTTCTAAAGATGTTTGTACTATAGATGGTGGTTGTGGAGATGATTATACTTTTTATTATATTATAGCTGTTGTAGCAGTAATTATTATTGGAGGACTTATTTTTATTAATTATAATAAAGATAAATCTAACAATAACAATGATATAAAAGAAGATAATCATGTTCATGGTGAATGTAATGGTGAAAAATGTTATATGTAATTTAATATAAATTTTATTTTGTTAGTATAATTTATATTATGGATCTTGAAGGTTTAGTTTCTCCTTTTGATAAAAGTTATTGTAATTACTTTTATTTTTTAATGTGGTTTTTTATTATTGCTTTTATAATAGCATTTGGTTTGTTAGTTTATGGATTATTTACTAGTTCAGCAAAAGAAAGACTTTCAGTTTCATTAAACATTATTTCTTTATCAATTAATATTTTATTAGCTTACTTTACTAACAGATTGTTTTATAGTATGTGTGTAAATTCACTTAAATAAATAAAGTTTGTTAGTTATATTCATCTTCATTTTCTTTTTTATTTTTAATTTTAATTTTATCAATAGAAGTGTTTATTGGTTTTAAAAACATATCTCTTGTTATTACATCATTAACATAACTATTTACATTTGTACCAATTTGTTGCAAAAATGGATTTGTTCCACATTGAAACATCATCTCTCTACTTGCTAAACGTTCATCATTTTCATCTCTACTTGTAACTTTGTTAGTTAATGTATGACTTTGTAAAAACATTGGCTCACACATATCATCTTCTAAACTTTGCTGAATAGCATGTTGTCTAGTGTCATTATAATAAGTATTATATTTAGGGACAGGTGTTTTTTCGCTTGGCTCACCAATAGTCCATTTCCAACTTATCATATTTATAATATATTTAATAAATATATAAAGAAATATTTATTAACTAATATACTAACAAAATTAATTAAATTAATAATGTTATATTATTTTTTATCTATAACAGGAACATCTATTGCTATAATTGGTTATATTCCAGAAATTTATTATAGAATTAAAAATAAACAAGCTAGTTTTGAAAATTTACCTATTTGGATATTATGGGTAATTAGCACAACTCTAAATACTATATATTGTTACTTAAATAAAGAATATTATGTTATGGGAAATTATTTAATTAATTTAACTATGAATCTAACAACTTTGTTAGTTACAGCATATTATGCATATTGTTATAAAAGTAATTCTATTAAACCTATTAATAATAATAAAATAAATAATGAATTATATCCCGTCTAAACCTTCTCTAATTATTTTCATATTTTTTGTCATAAAAAAATCATCCTTATTTACTCTTCGCCGTTTTAAATTACACGCTAAACAAGAAATAACTAAGTTTCCATGATTGTGACCTTGGTTATTATCAATTCTATCAAGTGACCATTGTTTATTCATTCTAACAATTTCATATACAACATTCATAAATTCACTACAATAATGACATTTTAATTGACTGTCAACTAACAAATTAATTGTTTTTTCAAATGTAATAAGTTTTTCTTCATTTAATATTTTTTTTAATATATCTTGTTGTTTATAACTTGATAATTTTGTCTTAATTTGGCTAGTTATTAGATTTTCAAAATTTGTTAGATTATCTTCTAAATTATTATTTAAATCCTTTTGAATTCTAACAAGTGCATTATATTGATTTTCATATGTTAAATCATTTTCTGTTAATTGCCATTTTTCTGAATCTACTCTTTTTTTTGGTTCCTTTTTCTCCTTTAAAACCTTCTTCATTTCATATTTTGTTCCTGTTCCATTAATTATTATAGATTTTGTATTGTTATCTATATTATTATTCATATTTTATACAATATATAAAAAAAAGAATATAAACAAAATATATTATATTAATAACTAAACTAAGTTAAAAACAACTCATTATATTAATATATAAATGTCCAATTCTAACAATAAATATAAAAATATAATGCTAAACGGTGTTCAAATTCAAGAGACAAAACCTTCATCTGACCTTGATTCGTTAGATAAATTTTTAGATGCTGAAAAAACTGCAAATTCTGCTGAACCATGGACTAAATTAGATAAAACTGTTAAAATTAAAAAGTTATTAACTTTTGCAGAAACTTATAAACATAATAAAGGACTTGATGAAACTGACTATAATGTGTTAGTTACATATTTAAAAGATTGTCTTGATAGAAAAAAACTTTTAAAGGTTAAAGAAGTTATTTATGATAAAGAAACTGGATTAATTAAAGATATTCCTGGTTTAACACATAATAAAACAACTAATAGTAATAATTTTACTTTACGTAGTGTAGATAAACGTGTTTCTACATTAAAATCATTAGCACCTAAAAAAGTAAAAACTGCTAAAAATATAGTAGATAATAATAGTAGTGATGATGAAGCTGAATAAAAAAATTGATATTTATTATTTTATTAATAAAATAATAAAATAATAAAGATAATTATTTATATTATATATAAAATATATAATATAAATAATGGAGTACACATATATAAATGAATTAGAAGAACTAGAAGATATTTTATCTCTAATAGAGCCAAATGAAAAAACTAGTTGTTTTACAGAAGAAGAAGAATTAGAAATTTATGAAACTTGTTTTCATTTAATGGAAGAATTTGTTAACAATAATCCTACACTTGTATCAGAACCTGATTTTCATGACATATTTGAAGATGAAATTTATGATCTAATATATACACAATTTGAACATGATATATTAGTAACTGATGAAGACCTAGATAATATTATTGAAAAGGCAATTGATGATTTCTTTGAAGATTATATGCCTGTTAGGTCATATTCTAATTCAATTATAATATTTGAGCCTGATTATGAGTTTATTGATGAACAATTAAAGGTTTTACGTGATAAACCTCAACCGGCACAACGCACTAAAGAATGGTATGAATTTAGACATAAACTTATTACTGCTAGTAATGCATATAAAGCATTTGAATCACCTGCTACACAAAATCAATTAATTTTTGAAAAGTGCCAACCATTGCCTATAATAGATGAAGGTGTAAAAGTAGTAGAAACAGTTAATGTAAATAGTACACTACATCATGGACAAAAATATGAGCCACTTTCTGTTATGATATATGAAGACGTTTATAAAACAAACGTTGGTGATTTTGGATGTATACAACATGAAAAATTTGATTTCTTAGGTGCATCACCTGATGGTATTAATATTGATAGAAATTCACCTAGATATGGTCGTATGTTAGAAATTAAGAATATTGTAAATAGAGAAATAGATGGGATTCCAAAGAAAGAATATTGGATACAAATGCAACTACAAATGGAAGTATGTGACTTAGATGAATGTGACTTTTTAGAAACACAATTTATTGAATATAGTGGATATAATGATTATATTAATGATAAAACAATTGCTTCTTTAGTGCTTAATGGTATTATATCTTATTTTCAAACTAAAGAAGGTAAACCATATTATATTTATATGCCGTTAAATATAAAGAATATAGAAGATATTAATAAATGGGAAGAAGAAACAATAGAAAACTATGAAAAACAAGGACATACATGGATAAAAAATATTTATTGGAAACTAGAAAAGATGAGTTGCGTGTTAGTTCTAAGAAATAGGCAATGGTTTAAACAAAATATTGGTACAATTGAAGAACTTTGGAATACTATTTTAAAAGAAAGACAAGATGGATTTGAACATAGAGCACCAAATAAAAGATTTAAAAAAACAGATGAAAGTAATATAACTAATAGTAGTACTATTGTAAAACTTGATAATAATACAAATAATAATTCTAATAGTTCATTATTTAAGTTCTTACAACTTAACTTAAATTTAAAAGTTAAAAAACTAGATTAAAAACGTTTTATCTTTCTACTTTTATTCCTTCTTTTTTTTCCACCATAAGCATTATACATTGCTTTCATATCTTCCATATGTTCATGTTCATGGCTATCTATAGAATTAGAGCTAGAAGATGCAAATATATCTTCATCTATATTATAATTAGCTGTTGTTGATGTTTGTTTAACTTCTGCTTTAGGTTTTTCATTAATTGGAACATAAGATTCTTCTTTTTGTTCCTCTTTTTGCTCCGCATAAGAAACAATTGGCATAGCATTTAATTCTTCAATACTAATTTTTTCTGGTGTGTTTATAATATCTCCTGGTTCAATAAAACTACTTAACTCATTATATGAATTTATATCAGTATAAAAAGCCTTACATAATTCTCTAAAAAGTGGATATACAATCTGAATACCAAAATGTGTTATTAAATTTTCAAATAATATTTTTTTATTTATATTATATATTTCTATTTCATTACGTTGTTCAGCATTAGTTGAATATAAAGTATAACTATAAATAGGAAAAAAACTTGCTAAATTAGGAAGTTTAACTATATTTACATTTAAACTAATAATATAAATACAACTAATATATAAAAATATAGACATTTGAAATAATAATTTTTCTGGTGGTAAAACCAACATTATTTTTTCTCTTATGAAAATTTTATCAGTTGGTGTTAAATTAGTTCCATATCTTAATAACATATAGTAAAATTGAATAAACATAAAATCTTTTGAAAAATTTAATATTTTTTCCATAGGTATTTCAATTTGTTCAGGTGTAACTTGAGACAATGCAGAACTTAAATCTTCTTGTAAATCATGTAGTTTAATTGTAAATCCTAAATCAAAATCTAGGCCCATAACATTTATTAAGTTACCAAATTCATCATATTCAGGACATGTATTTTGTGGTTTAAAATCTGTAAATAATAAATTATACTTTTTTATTAAATTATCTATTAAATTATTTATTTTATCAAAAAAATTATCATCAATAACTAATGGTGGTGTTTTTTTTGTAGGTACAGGACCACATAACTCTTCTAATATATATATTTCTAATATATTACTAACAACTTTAGCATCAATAAAATCTGTTATTATTTCTAAACCATTACGTAAAAAATCATCTTTATTAATATTTTTTTTATATTTATTTCCATATTTTATTGTTATTAAATATATTTTAGGAGCTAGTGGAGGAGTACTAATTGAGTATAGATTTTGAAATCTTAATTCTTTAATTAGCTCACTAATTTTATTATTAATCTTTTTTTGTATTTCATTATCTGTTTTTGAATATTTATTTGTTTTAAATGCTTCTAAAATTACAATATTTTCTAATGGTACATTAATTGAAAATAAACTAGATTCTTCATTTGTAGAATTTATTGCTTTATATGCTGTTTTACTAGCACCTTTACCTAATGATTCATTTGCTTTTGTAATAAAATTTGTTGTCATATATTATATAATTATTTTATATAATATATTTAATAACTACTTAAAGATAATTTAATAATTTAATATTTGATTAATATAAAATATTATCCTTATTATTAAATGGTAACAAATCCTTGTTACTTCTAAAATATCCTACTCTTGCACCTGGTCCACTACATACTGGTTCTAATGGCTTGATTATGTTAGAACCATAGCTTTTATTTTCATATAAAGCACCACAAAATTCTGCTCTTGAACATGTTCCATTATCTGGATTATCTAGAAACTTAAAGTTATTAGTTATTTGCTCATATGAACCTAATTGAAATTGAGGATAGTTAGTCCAAATCTCACTAGCTTCTTTATTAGATACAGTTTTAGAACCAGTATATGGATATTCATCAACTAATATTGGTACATCATTTGCTTGTGGATATATACCAGCATTATTTAAACTAAAACTTTCTAGCCTTGGTTTAATTATTGGTGCTAAAATTAATAAAATAACCATCACAACTAACAAAAATATATATTTGTTCATTTATACTACATTATATAAATATTATTTATTTTCTATATCTTCTTTTAGTATTTCTTCTTTTATTTGATTTTCTTCTTTTTGACTTTATTCTTTTACTTTTACTTTTACTTCGTTTACCTCCTGTTTTAGGTTTATTGATACAAAATATTTCTCCTTTTCCAAGTAATAAAGGGCCACCTATATCTACTACATCACTTATATTTCCAGGTGGAGTATTAAATCTTAACATATATTTTTCATTATTTGTATTTGGATAACTAATACCAATACCATCATAAGTACCTAAATTTTTAAATATTTTAGGGTTATCAATATCAATATTATCAACATAAAAATAATTATAATTAGGATTTTCTGTTTTTAATTCTTCTAGTTTTTGAAATCTAGCATCTTGTAATTCAGTTTTAAGAACATCATATCTTTTAATACTACCATCAGAATATTTTAAAATAGGTGTATTAGAATTTCCTTTTGGTATATGCGTAGAATTTCTAATCATTAATTTTACCTGTTCTATTTTAGATAGGTTCATTAAAAATATTTATATATTATATAAATATTTAAAAAAATAATTATATTTTAAAAAGGCTTAAAACTAACAAACTATTTATAAATATATTAATAAACAAATAAAAATGAATATGGATATGAGAGTAACTAAACGCGATGGCACATTAGAAGAAATTGCCTTTGATAAAATCCTTAATCGTATTAAAAAACTTGGTCAAGAAGTTGGTATATCTTTAAATTATAGTTCTCTTGCTATGAAAGTTATTGACCAACTTTATGACACTATTAGTACTACTAAAATTGATGAATTGGCTGCCGAACAATGTGCTTCTTTATCTACTAATCATCCTGACTATGGCATCCTTGCTTCTCGTATTGTTATTTCAAATCACCAAAAAAATACTGACCCTTATTATGATATGGTAGTAAATCGTCTTTATAATTTTAAAAATGTTCATGGTGAAGTAAGTCCATTAGTTTCTAAAGAATTCTTTGAATTTGTTTCTAAATATATTAGTGAAATTGAATCAATGATTGATTATAACCGTGACTATCTAATTGATTATTTTGGTTTTAAAACCTTAGAAAGAGCATATCTTTTTAAGGTTGATGGTAAAATTGTAGAGCGTCCTCAGCATATGTGGATGCGTGTAGCTATCGGAATTCATGGTGACTTATCTAATGGACCTAAAAGTTTAGAACTTATTAAAGAAACATATGATTTAATGTCACAAAAATATTTTACACATGCTACTCCTACACTTTTTAACGCAGGAACACCTAGACCACAATTATCTAGTTGTTATTTACTTGGTATGGAAGATGATAGTATTGATGGAATTTTTAATACATTAAAAGATTGTGCTCATATTTCAAAATGGGCTGGTGGAATTGGTTTACATATTCATAATGTCAGAGCAAAAGGTTCACACATTCAAGGAACTAATGGAACTTCTAATGGTATAGTTCCAATGTTAAGAGTATTTAATAATACTGCACGATATGTTGATCAAGGTGGGAATAAAAGAAATGGTTCTTTTTCTATATATTTAGAGCCTTGGCATCCAGATGTTGAAGACTTTTTAGAAATGAAAAAGAATCATGGCGATGAAGAGCTTAAAGCACGTGATTTATTTTATGCTTTATGGATTCCAGACCTGTTTATGAAACGTGTTAAAGATTCTGGTAAATGGACGTATTTTTGTCCTAATGAATGTCCTGGATTAGCAGATGTATATGGCGAAGAGTTTGAAAAACTCTATACAAAGTATGAATCAGATGGAAAGGCCAGAAAAGTAGTAAATGCCCGTGATTTATGGTTTAAAATATTAGACGCACAAATGGAAACAGGCACACCATATATTTTATTTAAAGATGCTGCTAATAAAAAATCTAATCAAAAGAACTTAGGTACTATTAAAAGCTCTAATTTATGTGTAGCACCAGATACAAATATTCTTACTGAAAAAGGAAATGTACCAATTAAAACATTAGAAGGGAAAAAAGTAAATGTATGGAATGGTGAAGAGTTTTCAGAAGTTACTGTTTTTAAAACTGGTGTAAATCAACGTATAATGGAGGTAATGGGACGTCCAAGTTATTCTAAGTCAGAAGTATTTGTTTTAGAATGTACACATTATCATAAATTTTATGTGCAAGTAGAAGAAAGTATTCATATTGAAGGAGACAAATGGCAAACAAAAAAAACTATTAAAGAGTTACAAGCAAAGGATTTAAAACTTGGTATGAAGTTAATTGGTTGTAAAATGCCAAGTGTTAGTGATAAGAAAAGTTATGATTATATTGAAATTGTATCTTTACGTGATTTTGGTAATAGTTGTGATACATATTGTTTTTCTGAGCCTTATCGTCATATGGGTGTATTTAATGGAATGTTAACTGGACAATGTACTGAAATTATCGAGTATTCTAACAAAGATGAAACTGCTGTTTGTAATTTAGCTTCAATTGCATTACCTGCATTTGTTGATCCACTTACTAAACAATTTAATTATGATAAACTACATGAAGTCATAAAGGTTGTAACTAACAATTTAAATAAAGTAATTGATATTAACTTTTATCCTACTGAAAAAACAAAACGTAGTAATTTACGTCATAGACCTATTGGACTAGGTGTTCAAGGACTAGCAGATGCATTTATTTTATTGGACATTCCTTTTCATTCAGAAGAAGCAAAAGTAGTAAATAAATTAATTGCTGAAACAATGTATCATGCTGCCTTAGAAAAAAGTAATGAACTTGCTATTGAACGTGAACAACATATTAAAAATTCATTTTCTAAACCTAATAATATAGCTGGTTTCGTAGATTTACCTAAAACCTTATATAATGATTATGATAAAGAATATCTTTTTTCTAGATTAAATAACCGTTTTGAACCAGCATTATCTTTATGTGGTACTTATTCAACTTTTATCGGTTCACCAGCATCAGAAGGTATTTTACAATATGATATGTGGAATCAATCACCTACAGAAGGACGATATGATTGGCAGAGTCTTAAAAGTTCAATTATTAACCATGGATTACGTAATTCACTTCTAATTGCTCCAATGCCAACTGCATCTACATCACAAATTTTAGGATATAATGAATGTTTTGAACCATTAACTAGTAATTTATATTCAAGAAGAACATTAGCAGGAGAATTTGTAGTAACTAACAAATATTTAATGAAGGAACTAATAGATATGGGATTATGGAATGAAAAAATTAAGCAAAATATTATTGCTAATAAAGGTTCAATTCAACAACTAACTATGTTGCCAGAGCATATGAGAAATAAATATAAAATTGTTTGGGAAATGCCAATGAAGCATATAATTGATATGGCTGCCGATAGAGGTGCATTTATTTGTCAAAGTCAAAGCTTAAATTTATGGGTAGAAGATCCTACATATAATATTTTAACTTCTATGCATTTTTACTCATGGAATAAAGGTCTTAAAACTGGTATTTATTATTTAAGACGTAAAGCAAAACACCAAGCACAACAATTTACAATTGAACCAGAGAAAAAAACTACAAATAATAGTGAAGAAATTTGCGAAATGTGTTCTGCTTAAAGATGCCTAGCACTGACTGTCGCTTTTCTTAAGCAAATTCTTTAAAGGCAAACAGAGCTTTCAGACGGTCAAAATCGCTAAGCGAATTCCTTACAAATACCAAATGTTCTTCGATGCCAAATTGAAATACCATGTTCTTTAATACCATCTATATGTTTTTTTGCTCCATATCCTTTATTTGTATCAATTCCATAATTTATAACTAACTCTGGATTGTTTTTACATAATTCATCTATATAATTATCACGCTCTACTTTTGCTAATATAGATGCGGCCGCAATTGATGTATATTTATTATCACCTCCTTCTACTGTAACAAACTTAATTGACTCAAATTTATTTGTTTTTGTATTCATTATGGTAACTGGTTTAAAGTAGTTACCATCAACTAATAAGAATAAACTATTATTATCATCATTATTAGAAATTATATTTTTTAAATGCATTTGTTTTTTAACTTCTAATATTGCTTTATGCATAGCAGATTGAGTTGCTTGTAAAATATTGATATCATCTATAACTTTTTCATCTTCATATGCTACTGCCCATGCTATCGCATTTTCTTTAATATACTCAGCTACTTCATCTATTTTCTTTTTTGAAGTAAATTTTTTACTATCTTTCATTAAACTATGATTAAATATTTCATTACTTTTAGGTAAAATAACAGCACCAGCATATACTCTTCCAAATAATGGACCTCTACCTGCTTCATCAACTCCTATTTCATATATACTTTTATCTTCATTATACTCTGTTTTAAGTACATTTATTACACGTGGCTGTCTACTCTTTTTAATAGTTTCTACTAATACAAATTCATTTGTATTATTAGTATTTATTTTGTTAGCAGGTATAATATATTCAAATTCTTCTTCATCACTATCTTCAATAATTTCTACCTCAACTAAATCCTTTTTAGACATTATTATATTATAAAATATAATTATTATTTGTTAGTTATTCTATTTTACAATTTTATAATTATTAAAATATAAATCAATTATTTATTTATAATTTTTTCACAATATACATTATACTATGGATAATTATTTAATATGGGCATTTGTTTCAATATTAGTTATATTTATTGGAATATGTTTTTTAGGCGGTAATTCTTTTAGAGAAGGATTTTCTCCCGCTAATAGTGCTGTTATGTATAGTCGTTCTGGTAAAAATGCTAAAATTACTGATATTACAGATAAAATTACTATAACTTCTGGCTCTACTAATACTGATTATACTGCTTCTTCTGCTCCTACTAATGGAAAACAAACATTTGATAGTGCTAGTTCTGGAACTGCTGTATATGATATAATTGCTAAAACTATTACTGTAATAAATGGTGCTACTACAACTATTTACACATCTAGCGGTTCTAATACTACACAATTTTCTGCTCCTAATGGCGATACTGCTAAACTTACTAGCACTAGCACTATTACTGTTAATCCTGGAAATATAAATTATACTTCAACTGAACCTGCTTTAGATCCTTCTAATAGATATGATGTACAAAATTATACTAGTAGTGGTTATGGAACAGGTGTTTTAGCTTATGTAACAGGTAAACCTGTATTTACAGTAACTGATACAAATGGAACTATTACTGTATTTAATACCACTAATAGTCCTAAACCATCTGATAATAATGATAATGATAACAGCAACAATGATAATAGTAATGATAATTCATATGATAATTATAATCACTATACAGGCTCATCATATCCTACTATATTTTATGGGCCTGATGGTGGCACTGCTAGAATTATTCAAACTGGAACTGATTATATTATTGTAGTAACTAACAAAAATGGTTCTACTGATATATATTATATTACTAACCAAAAGAGTGGTTCAGTTCAATCTTATACTGGTCCTAATGGCAATACTGCTACTATTGCTACTGGAAGTGGCGGTAAAAAAATACTTAAAATAACAACTTCTAAAGGAACTGTAATTGCTTACAATCCTGATAACACATATAACTACAATAGTCAAGACCAAGATATAAATCAATATGATTCTACTAGTACTTCTACTAGTGGTTCTGATTATAATTCTGCCTTTACTACATCTAGTAATAGTTTAGGAATTAGTAAAAATATGATACCAGCCGGACAAGAAGATTTATATATTTTAAAGTCACAAATAGTATTCCCTACGATACCCGCTTGTCCAACTCCTATTGTAAAATGTGACGATAATAAGAATGATAGTAATAGCAATAATTCTAATAATTCTAATTATTCTTGTGGAACTAATCAACAAATCCCATATGAATATAAACAAGTTCCAGATTATAGTGCAATGTCAGCAAATCAAATGCCAATGCCAGTATTAAATGATTTTTCAACTTTTGGAATGTAATAAAAATAATAAATAAATAAAATTATTTATTATTTATTATTTATTATTTATTATTTATTTAGAAAAATACAGTATTAAGTAGACCTTGTTTATCAATTATACCATAGTAATAAAATCCATCATTATATCTTTTCTTTTCTAAACCTATTTCTTTAAAATATTGTGATAGTCTATTTTTAAATGCACCTTGTTTATCTACTTCAATATTAAGCATTTTATTTTTACTAATATGTTCATGTAATATAGATGCTTTAACACGACTACTAATATCTGTATTAATAGTAAAATTATCTTTAAAATAATTAATGATAATATCTTTTTCCCTTGCTAAATTGGATTGTTTATTTGTACATTTATTTGTATATGTAATATAATCTGATGCTTGTTTTAAATTTAAATTTAATTCAGCAATATCTGTAAATGATTTTTTATTAAAATTATTTTTAACATAATTAATAATATTTTCATTTGATGTATCTATTGTAAATAATTTAATAAATCCATATTCAGGGTGATTTTCTAATATATCATTTAATTTATTAACATAATTAACATCATTTCTATTTGATATATCTAAAACTAAAGAAGTTAAATAATCTAAACTAACTATTATAATTAATTTTTTATTAGTAATCTGATCAATAGTAATTAAATAATCATTTGAATCTAATTTATTATTAAATAAAACTTGTTTATGTTCTATATCACAACAATTACTACCAAATTCAGGTTTTAGAGAATTATAATCAGAATTATATGCTAATATTTCATCTTTTTTCTCATCATAGTCTATTTTATTTAATTCAATTAATTGAATTAATTCATTTGGTAAAGTTAAATTATAAGAATTTAAGCTAAACTTAGTTTGAACAAATGTTTTTTCTTTGTCTTCTTTTTCTTTTTCATTATCTTTATCTTTATCTTGTTCTATTGAATAATAATTACAATCAAAAAAAACTGGGTTTTTATATGTAAACTCATTTACATTTAAATTATTTATAGTAGTTATATTATTAAAAAGAATATTATTATCTTTGTTACTATTATTTATATACATTAAATTGTCTAAGTAGTAATTTTTAAAATTTTTTAATTTATTTTTTAGATTAAGACTTTCAATAATACTTGGTAAATAATCATTTAAATAATTATTAAAATTGTCGGTTGAAATATTATTATTAATTAATGAATATAATTCATTGCTTAAAATACTATTTGGAATAGTTATGTTAGATTTATCTATTTCAAAATATAAATTACATTCTCCATACCAATCTTCGATAATTTTTAATTTATCACTAGAGATATTAATAACTGCTCTAAATGTATCATTATCAAAATTTAAAAAAATAATTTCTTTATTATTATTTTTATTAAATTTATTTCTTATTTTATATGAATTTGAGGAACAATATTCATAGGAATCATCATTAAACATGCATGAATCTTCATCATATTGATTAGTTATATCTTTAATATCTAGATTACATATTTTTTGGTTTAATAATTTTTCGTTTTCATTAGTAAGTGCGTGTGATGAAATATTAAAAAAATCTTGTCTGTTATTTGTAGTTTCATCAAATGGTTCAATAATAGGTTCTGATCTTATTTGTAAATTAGGATTTTTTAAACTTGGTGGTAGACTATATTTACTAGAATTATTTAATGGTTCATTAATAGTTGTTTTTTTTTTATTAATTTCTTCTCTTCTATTTCTTCGTAATTCTTCAATAATAGGCTTTGGCATATTCATTTCTTCAAGTAATTCATTAATATCTTTTTTTATTGGGTTTGCAATTATTGGTTTTCCAAAAAGATCTCTAGTAGAATTAGTTAAATTAGGTCTTTTATTATTTTTATTTCCAACTATTAATGCTTTTGCTGCTTTTTTACCACAATCAATTAATGCAATTTCTTTTTCATTTAATAATCTACGTTCTCTAGCCATTATTAAACCTCTTTCCATTTTACGTGTAATTATATTGGGTGTATACCCCTTTTTTGAATCTTCTTTTTTATCGTGTATATCCATTAGTATATACACTATAAAGAATTCAAATTTGAAATTTTAACGCACTAAATATTAATTTTTTATTATTTTGTTAGTTAAAATTATAAAAATGTTTTAAAAATTATAAGCTAATTTTGCTAAAATATAGGTATACACGATTTTTTATTTTGTTAGATTTTTATAAATTTTTTATAATATTTTTTATATATTATAAAAATATGGAAACAATAACAAATATTAAAATACCTCTAAATCAACTAATAAAAATAGATAATAATGGTTGTTTAGATATTTATAATTTATTTAATACACTACTAACTAACATATCTAACAATAATTTGTTATCTAATAATAATTTATTAGAAGGGGGTAGAAGAAAAAAAACAATTAAAAAACAATTTAAAGGTAAAACTAACAAAAATAGTAAAAATAAAAAAAGTAAAAAAATGATAGGTGGATTTATTCAAAATAGAAAATATATTATTATATTTTTTGTTACTATATTATTATTAGTTATACAAGTAAATGGTGTAAAAAATATGACTAAACAAGAAATAGTTAATAGATTAATTAGTACTGGAGGCGAAGTATCAAAATTATTTGATAATCCAATTGGTACATGTTCATTAAATATGATACTTTGGTTAAAAACAATTGACTTACCTACATTTGAAACTAAATCAATTGAAATGATTAAAAATAAACCTGGTTTAAATAGTTTAGCATTATCACAAATGTTAAATAAAAATCTTAATTTTGGACTACATTGGACTAGTTTAACACTTGATAGACATATAATAGAATCACCAACTTTAATTGTTCGTGATATTATTCAAGAATATATTAATATGCTTAAATTACATTTAATAAATCTTAGAAGAAAGATTTATGGTGAAAATACTGGTTATCATATTATAACTGGATTAGGTTATCCTGTTGTTAATAAACCTGAAATATCACATGCTTCTGTAATATGGCTAATACCTAATAATGAAATAGAGTCAGATGAATTAGATGATAATGATATTGCTATTATTGATCCACAAAAGTTTTTTGACAAAAAAATACCAATAATATATAGTTCTAGTATTATTGGTGTAGATAGAAATGTTAGAAAATATTCTTTATCTGGTTATATAAAAGATAATATTGATTATAAAAACTCTAGTCGTGTTACATCTATATTTGATAGGGTACACATAGAAATAGAAGATAGTGATGGTTCAAATAGATTTTCAATTGATAATAATAAAATTTTTGATACTATTAATGTAATACAACAAACATTAGCCATTAATAATATTGAATTATAATTATTTTGTTTTATAAATTAATTAGTTAATTTATAAAATTTAAAGATTAAGACTTATTTATACTTTCTAAAACAAATTTTCTAATTCATCAGATAATTTAGCTAATTCAATTTTTTGTAGTTCAATATAATTTGATTCATTTGCTTTAGATCCTAGTAATTGATTTAAACGCTGTTGTTTTTCTATTTCAAAAATTTTCCAAGTATAATACCTATCTAAAACTTGGTTTTCAATATTATTTATATTATTTATATCAAAATGAAGTATGTTCATACAAGCCGCCAAATAAGGTTCAATTGGAGCATCTTTACAACCAGTATTTTTTAACTCAACAAATTTATTTATAATATTATATTTTTCTAGTAATTCAGGATTAACTTCAATAATTTCATTTGTTTCTTTAATAGTTAAGTATTTTACTGCTTTAATTTTTTTATTTTGTTCATACAAGTAAAAGTTCAATTTATAAAGTTCTTCAATTTTTTTTTCAAGACGTTCCTTCTTAGCAAATTTATCAAAATAAGATGACATTTATATTTTAATTTAAAGTATTATCTTTAAGTTAAAATTATATTAAATTATAAATTATAAATTATAAATTATAAATTATAAATTATAAGCCAAAAATTAGCTATTATAAAATTTAACAAATATTTAATATTTATAATATGGATAGTTTTCAATATTATAATATTTGTTATGTTTATAATAATTAATAATAAAACCATCCGCAGAATAATACTCAACATCCTCTAATGCTTTATAATAGTTTTCCACTTTATCATTTATTAAAGTTATATAATTTGATTCATTTGCGTCTTTTCCTAATAATTTAGTTATATTATTATGTTTTTCATATTCATAATAAGTACAAAAAGTATTCATTCTTTCTAATGATTCTGTGATATAATTTTTATTTTCTAAATCAACACAAAAATGACGCATAAATGCGTTTAAATATGGATCAGTTGACCAAACAAAATGTGTATTGTTAACATAATGTTTATAGTCATAATTGGGATTAGAATTAGAATTTAAAAACTCAGTATATTTATTGTTAATATCATATTTTAACATAAATTCTTCATTAATTTCAAAATATTCACGAGTTTCTTCAACATATAAAGTTTTTAATCGTTTAATTTTTTTATTTTGTTCATAAACAAACAAACGAAGATTATTTAGTTCACAAATGTTGTCTTTAATAATTTCAAATTTGCCTTTGGCTTGTTGCTTCATTATATTTTAATTTAAAGTATTATCTTTAAGTTAAAATTATATTATATTATATTATTTATATTATTTATTATATTATAATATAATAAATAATACAATTCAATACAATTCAAAAACATTTGTTATTACACATCCAGAACTTTAATTTTTAAAGTGTAATACTATAACTATAATTGCACTCACATGAATCTAACAATTCATATAACTTATCTAATTCATTATTTTGTAGTTCAATATAATTTGATTCATTTGCGTCTGGTCCTAGTAAATTAATTAAATATTGTCTTTTTTTATTTTCTAATTCTTTCCAAAAAACATAGCCTTTTAAAACTTGTTCTTCAATATGATTTACATTATTTGTATCAAATTGAAATGCTTTCATACAAGCAGTCAAATAAGGATCACTTGGATATTCCTCAAAATTATAACCAGAAATTATTAAATCAGCAGATTTATTTATAATGTCGTATTTTTTTATTAATTCTGGATTAACTTCAATAATTTCATTTGTTTCTTTGATATGTAAGTATTTTAAATTCTTAATTTTTCTATTTTGTTCATACATATAAAAACGCAAATTAGAAAGCTGTTCAATAGTTTGTTGATATTTTTTGTAGTCCGCTTCTGGGTTGTTTAAATATGACATTATATATTTTAAATTAAAGTATTATCTTTAAGTTAAAATTATATTATTTATTATATTATTTATTATATTTTATCTAGTTTTGTTACATTTTTTATCAATTTGTATGCTTTGTCCCTTTTCATCTTGTGGAACTATTTTTAATATACATCTAGATTTTTTACCATATAATGGTTCTGTGCATCCTTTTTCTTTTTTATAAGTCTTATTTTTATTTAATTTATGTAATTCTTGTTGTTCAAATACTTTTGGTTTTGGGTCAGTACATCTAGCTCTAAAATGTTCATATCGTTCTCTAACATCACAATAAGACAAATTTGAACTTTTATTTAACATTTTATTTACTAGTTCATGTAGTTTATAAATATATCTAGAAAATGTATCACGACTTTCCATATGTTTCATAGTAAGAGGTAATTCTTTAAAATTATTTGTTAGATTTTTTCTACAAGCACCACATGGTAAAACATGTTGTAAATTAAGTATAAAATTTCGATAATAGTTTTTTTGTTCAGTAGTAGGTTTCACAGGATAATTAAAACTAATTGTATGAAGTAGATGCCATGTAGGCGGTCCCCAAACACTAGTAACAAAACCATCACCTGAATAAAAATCTTTTTTACCAAATACACGTTTGGATTTTTTTGTTTTATTTTTATTCATTATATATATTATATATATTATATAATATATATATTATATTTTATAAATTAATCACTATCAGAATCATTATCACTTGTATAACCTAAATTATTATTATAGTCTATATCAATAGACTTTTTTATAGTATAAGATTTAGCAAATTTGCTTTTAAGCTCTAATATTTTTTTATAATAAAGTTCATCATTAATAAATTTGCTTCTATCAATAACAATAAGTTTACCATTTGAATCATAAAAAATCATTATATTATATTTGTTAGATTGTATCTATTTAATAATAATAAAAAATCTTTATATTCGTTTAATAATTATTTAATATATATTATCTTAAATATATATAAAATGAATCAACCAAGAAACAATGCGTTTGCTGGTGCTAGTCAAGGTTTTAAAGAAAAGTTAGTAACATATTTACCAACTATTTTTACACTAAAAAATTTAGGTATTCTTATTGGCATTATTGTTCTTATTTATGTAGCAAATTACATTTATAAAACTTATATGCCATCATCTAGTTTTAGAACAGAATATAAGGCAAATTTAGAACATATGACAACAGAGGAGGCAAATGCTTCTGCAAATAAACAAGCAGAAATAATGATGTTTTATGCTGATTGGTGTCCCCATTGTAAGGCTGCAAAGCCTGAATGGGAAAGTTTTAAAAATGAATATGATGGCAAGAAGGTAAATGGTTATACACTAGTTTTTACAGATTATAATTGTACATCAGAAACAGCTGAATCAAAAGATGCTATTGAAAAATATGGTGTAGAAGGTTTTCCAACAATTAAACTAATTAAAGATAATCAAGTAATTGAATATGATGCTAAACCTACAAAGGCAATTCTAACACAATTTGTTAATACTGTTCTTTAAATATTTGTCTCTTCTTTTTCTTCTAATTTATATTGTCTCTCTTTCTCTAATTTATCTAATAAATCTTGTGCACATATTTTACCATCTTCAACAAATTGTCTTCTAACATCAGAATTTTCTATAATTTCGTTGATAGTAGCTAATGACATATGGTCTGCTTTACATAATACTTCATTTGTAATAGAATTTATATTAGAATTAATGTTAGAATTTATTAAATAATGTATCATATTTATAAATATTCCTGTTCCAAATTCTAACAAGTTTGTATCTTTATTAATAATATTATTTGATGGTTTATTTGACCAATCACCTCTAATTCCTAAAATATTTTCTTCATTACAATTATTTAAACAATTAAGTATAGGATAATTACATAATAATCCTCCATCAATATAACATGTTTTATCATCACAAATTGGTGCCATTAATGTAGGAATTGTAGATGACATATAAACTGCATTAGTTAGTAAAAGATCAGGATGAGTTTTATATGATAAATCGACTAAAGAAAAACTATTAATTTCAACAGTATATATATGTAATTCTATTTTAGAATAATCATATAAGTCTTTTAATGTAGTTTTTAAAGATAAATCCTTAGCATCTAACAAAGGTTTAAATATAGTGTCAGAAATACGTCTATCAAATAGCCCTTTATTAGAATATGCTTCTAAAATTTGTTTTGTAGTTATAGGAAAAGCATCTTTCCAAGGTCTATTAACTAAATAGTTATTAAGTGTTTCCCAATCATACTTAAGACATAACATGCTACCAATAATACTACCAATAGATGTAGAATGTATAGATTCAATATTATTTATATTAAAAAATTGTTTTTCTTCGAGATGTTGCAAAGCTCCTAAATATTTATATCCAGTTGGTCCACCACCTGATAATACAAGATGTTTTATATTTTTAGATGACATTTTATATAAAAAATTATAAATATATTAAACATATTAAATTATTTTTAATATGTTTTACAATTAAATTAATTATTTTTTTTCTTTAACAAATTTAGTATATATAAAATGGCTAATATATTTAACTTAGACAATGATTCAGATTTTTCAGAAAAAATAAATATTGATGAACTATATGAAAGAAAAAGACAAGCTGATTTAAATCAATTAGCATTATTTCAAAAAATATTAAATCGGGTTCATGTTCGTATTAAAACAACTTCTCGAATCCAAAAAAATGAAAAACATTGTTGGTTTGTTGTTCCAGAGACTATTATTGGTGTTCCACGTTATGATCATGCTAACTGTATTGCTTACTTGTTAGATAAGTTACAAGACAATGGGTTTAATGTTAGATATTTTCATCCTAATACTTTATTAATTGCTTGGAATCATTGGGTACCAGGTTATGTTAGAAGTGAAATAAAAAAGAAGACTGGTATTATTGTTGATGAATATGGTAATAAAGTAGAAGAAAAAAATGATGATAATGAAGATGATGAACTTCAACAAATTACAAATGCTAATACTAAATCTAACACTAAAGAAATTATTACTGGTAAAAATGGTAAAACATATAAATCAACTACTACATATAAACCTACTGGTAATTTAGTATATAACAAAGAATTGTTAGATAAATTTGAAGGCAAATTTAGTTAATTATTTTATTATGTAATATCATATTAAAATATATTTTATTTATATATTTTTACTACTAGGACATTTGTTATTTTTTATAAATCCGTAAAAAGTTGAATAAATTTTTCCAAAAAGTATTTTAAAATTTCAAAATTGGACATTTTTTTTGTCCATTTTTCAAAATCTTAAAAAAGTTTCAGAAAAAATAGTTGTGAAAAAATGAGTTAAGAGCATAATGCTCTAAATTACTAATTTTTACAAAAATATTTCTTACGATACTTTTTTTTTATTTTAATAAAAATAAATTAAGTAAAATGGACAAATATTTTTCTGTTCTATAATTATAGAACATGAACTCGCCAATTCTCGCAGAAGAAAATGAATGTATATTATGTAATTATAAATGCTGTAAAAAATCTGATTTTAACAAACATTTATTAACTAGAAAACATATAAATAGAACAAAATTGAACCTTTTAGAACAAAATTTATCTCAAAATATTAAGGAATATATTTGTAAAAAATGTAATAAATGTTATAAAGCACGTAATAGTTTATGGTATCATCAGCAAAAATGCTCACAAAATAATGAATTAACAAATGAAATTGTTACATATGAAGAAAAAGAAAATAATGATGAAATAACTGTAACAGACGCAAAATTAGTATTTGAATTATTAAAGCAAAATAATGAATTTAAAGAAATGATGTTAAATCAAACTAATCAAATAATGACACAAATAATGGAGCAAAATAAATCAATGTTAGAAATAGCAAAAACTAACAATACAAATAATATAAACAATGGTACTATAAATAATAATAATAACTATAATCAATTCAACTTACAACTTTATTTAAATGAAACTTGTAAAAATGCAATGACAATAGATGAATTTTTAGACTATCTTCAACCTACATTAGAAGAACTAGAAGCTACAGCTCATCTAGGATATGTTGAAGGTATTACAAGAATTATAATGCGTGGGCTTAAAGATTTAGAAGAAGAGTTGCGACCATTTCACTGCACTGATTTAAAAAGAGAAGCTTTATTTGTTAAAAATCCAGATGGAGAATGGGAAAAAGAAACTGATGGGAAACCACTTATGTTGAGATTTGTAAAAGCTGTTGCTAGAAAGAATTTTAATAATGTAAATAAATGGAGACAAGAACATCCAAATTGTAGATTTCATGATTCAAAATCAAATGATATGTTTAATCAAATTATGCTAAATTCAACTTCAGGTCGCACAGAAGAAGAACAAAAAGCAAGTTATGAAAAAATTATAAAAAATATAACTAAGGAAATAGTAATAGACAAAAGTAAGAAAAATAAATATAAACAAAAATAATAACTATATAGTATATATGACAACAAAAAAACAACAAATAATTAAGGCATTAAATAAAACAAAAAAATGTAAACCTACTCCAGATGAACTAACAATACTATGTCGTAAATCTGCTAATACATTTAATAGTTTTGAAGAAGAATATGAAAAATCTATTCCTGGTAATGTTGCTAAAAAAACTATTGACTTTGAAAAAAAGTTAATTAAATTTTTCAATGAGCCATTTGCTCCTAAACAAATTACACCAAGAAGTGATTTTTACACATTTATTAATTATAAATGGATTCAAACACAAAAAAAATTATCACAAAAAGAAAAAAAATACTATGTCCAATATGATAATTTTAGAACAAAACAAGAAGAAGTATATTATCAATTGTTAGATTTAGTTAAAAAATATATTAAAGAACACTCAAGTAGTAAAATGTCAAAAGAACTTCATGCTATTTTATCATCTTGTATTTATGATAATGAAACTACTCTTAAAAAACATATACATGATTATGTTAAAGAAGTAGATGATTATATAGCTAAAGATGATTTAATTGGGTTTTTAGCAAAAATAAACCAAAATGAAATTGTCTCATGGGGGTGTCCAATAAACTTTTCAATACAACAAGACTTAAAAGATGCTGGTGTAAATAGATGTAATATTTCTTTTCCACAACTAACATTTTATGACTATGAATTATATATTATAGATTCAAGAAAAGAGCCAAAAGAGTTAGCATATCAAAAAGATTTTTTACATAAATTTAATATTTTTGTAGATAAGCTATTTACATTTTGTTTAGGTTCAGATCATGGTGTAAAGGGAAAAGATATTGCTGACGTAGAATTAGAGATAATGACTGCAATTGGATGTGATGAATTTAAAAATGATAGTGAAGATTTTTATAATGTTGTTAATAAAAAAGATAGTTTATTAAAGTATGATTTTGATTGGGAGCAATTTTGTAAAAAACTTGGTTTTAAAAAAGTGCCCGATTTTTATATATGTAGCAGTATAAACTATCTTAAATGTGTTATGAAATTAATGAAAGATAATTGGAAGACAGAAAAATGGCGAAATTACTTTCTATATTTAACATTTAGACAAATTATTAGATTTAATAATAAAACAAGACGTGAAATATATTATCCTTTTTTTGGTAAATTTGTAAATAATCAGCCAATACCATATCCAGATGATGTTCATGCTATTTTTCCTTTATCAATGTGTTTTAATACATTTTTAACAAATCAATATGTTGAAAATTATAAAAAACAAGAAGTTATTGATTATGTAAATAATATGGCATCTGACTTAAAAACTGTTTTTATACGTATATTAAAACGCAACCAATGGTTAAGTCCTCAAACAAAACAAAAAGCACTACAAAAATTACATCATTTAAAGCTTATTGTTGGTTCACCAAAATTACTTCGTGAAGATCCTTTGTTAGATTATAAATCTAATGATATTTGGGCAAATATGTTAAAAATTTGTAAATGGCGTTCTGATAAGCAAGTTTTAATGGATGGAACTCCTGTAAGTGATATACCTGTTATTGATTGGCAACAATTTAAGTTAGTAGGTACACAAGCATATGTAGTTAATGCTTATTATACACCTACACTAAATTCTATTTATGTTCCATTAGGTTACTTACAAAAACCCTTTGTAGATTTAAATGAAAGAGGTATTGAATATAATTTAGCAAATATAGGTTATACATTAGGTCATGAAATGGGACATTCAATTGATGACTCTGGTAGCAAGTATGATTATAAAGGCAACTTACAAAACTGGTGGACACCACGTGATAGACAAATATTTCAAAGAAAAGTAAATGATGTTATAGCACAATATGAGCATTTTGCTGCATTAGATGGTATTAAAATGGATGCTACAGAGTCAGCGGGGGAAGATTTAGCAGATATAGCAGGTTTAGCAATTTGTCAAGAATATTTAAGAGATTTTCAAGATAAAAATGAAGATATTGCAGCAATTCGTCAACTATCATATGAGGCATTTTATACATATATTGCAGTAACAAATCGTCAACATATATTTGAAAAAGCAATTAAGGCACAATTAAAAGTTAATCCACATCCATTAAATAAATACAGAACAAATTGTCCATTAACTCGTTTAAAACTATTTAGAAGTATTTTTAAGATAGTTAAGGGAGATAAAATGTATTGGCATAATACTGATACTATTTGGTAAATGTAAAAAAGTTAGCAACTTATAAAGAGCTAAGTGAATGCAAGTTAGTGATTTATAAAACTAATAAAATTATAATAAGTATAACAACAAATAAAAATAAATTAAGAAAAACTTTATTTATTTTTATTTAGGAATCTAACAAGTTTTATTAATAATGAATTTATTAATAATAAATTTATTAATAAAATATTAAGGAAAAATAATAACCCAATTAAAAAATATTTTTTTGTTAGATATATATATACAATGGCTAGTAAATCTATGCGTCGTTCTCGTGCTCGTGCTGCTTCCCGTAGTCGCACTGCTGCTAAATCTATGAAGAAAGCTGCTTCTAAGGCTGCTTCCCGTGCTGCCGCTGCTGCTAAATCTGCTGCTAAGGCTGCTGCTAAGGCTGCTTCCAAGGCTGCTTCTGCCTCTAGAGGTGCCTCTGCCGCCAGAGCTGCTGCTGCTGCCAAATCCGCTCAAAAGGCTGCTCATAAGGCGGCCTCTGCTGCCGCTGGTGCTGGTGCTGCCGCTCACAAGGCTGCTGCTGCCTCTAAGGCTTAAGCAAACTTATTTAAATAAGTAAAAATAAGTAAAAAATAATTAAATAATAATATTTATTATTTAATTAATATATAATAAATGTCTACTAAAAAAAGACATAATAAAAGAAAAAGACGTGGAACAACTAGAAAAACAAAGTTAAACAAAGCTAAACGACTTCATATGGCATTTGGCAAACAACGTGCTTTAGCTTTTGCAAATCGTTAAAAAAGCTTTATTACTTAATTTGCTTACTCTTAATTAGCTCTTCTTCTGCTGATACTGGTACTTCTTTTTTAATAATAACTTGTTCACCATTAAATAATTGTTCCTTTTTTAAAGTAAGTGATTTAATTTGATTTTCAGTTGTTTTTAAAATCATTTTTTCAATTATTGCTTCATATATTTGAATACCATTAGCATAATCAGTTTCACAAGTTAAATAAAGCTTAATAATAGTAGCACGTGTTTCTATTACTAAGTCTTGAATGTTAGTATTATTAATTTTAGGATTAATTCTAATTTGTTTTTTGTTAGTTTGTGGTTCAATTGAATATACAAAAATTTTATTTAAAATACCTAATAATTGTTTTTGCCCTTCATTAGCTTTATCAATCATCTCACGTAAATTTTCAGCATATTGTGCAAATAATGGTTCTTCACTAACAGAACCAAATACTGCACGTTCAAAAAGTGGATTTGGACCTTGGCATTTTTTATAGTTACGTAACTTAATATCTTTAAATTGTTTTATTTCTGGTGGCATAACTTCATTACCAGTAAAAACCGTATAAAACATTTTTAAATCTTTTTCATACATTGCTTTAGATTCTGACGACATTTCTTCAAATTCGCCTTTTTCTATATTATAATCAGTATCATAATATAAATCTATTAACTCCATTATACCAGGTTCATCTTCTAAAGACTTTGTATCATTTGATAAAGAACAAACTCTAGGATTAATAACATTTTTATTGGGATTTTTTGTATCATAATTACGTTGCAAAGCACTTTTTCTTGTATCACATATATTTAATTTATATATATCAAATTCAGTACCTTTAGGAATAGTATTTTTTTCATCTAAATGAACTTTAATTTTAGTACCATCCGGACCTTTATAAACATATATTGGATTAATTGTAGTAACTATAGCAGCAAAAATATGGGCAATTTTAACATAAAATTTAGAAATTTCTAAACAAATTTGTTGTTTTTTATCTTGTTCTATCATGTCTAACTTATTTAGTTGTTCTTTATTAAAAAATATTAAACGTTCTTTACTAGTAAATAATCTATTTGCTAAATATCCAATTTCCATATCAGTAAAATATTTTTCAATAATATCAGATGTAATAATAGCCAATTTGTTACAATATTCTTTATCATATAACTTTCTTAAACTTTTAAAATCCATTGTTAAAATATAATATGTTGCAATAAAATCAATTACTTCAGCAGTTGTTTCAATGTTTGAATTTGTTTTATTTATATTATTACTATTTGTATTATTTATATTTATATTAGAATTAGTATTTCCCATATATTATACTTTGATAATATCTTTTGACTTACAATTTATTATTTTTATTATTTTTATTATTTAACTTTTATATCCATATTATTTTAATAAATAATAAAAAAAAATGATTTAAAAATAACTTTTTTTATTATTAGAATAGAATACAATAATTAAAAATGATAAGTAATAGAACTAAAAAACATAAAGACAATAATTTAGACAAAACTAAATTATGGAATATATTTGATAGCGAAATTAACAACAATAAAACACCTTTAGAATATATTTGTGGTTCTATTTGTAATCGTGAAAATTGCGAACACTGTAACTCCAATTTAATGCTATCTGAAGAGGGATTTTTAACTTGTATTAATGAAAAATGTGGTATTATTTACAAAGATGCTTTAGATCAAGGTCCTGAATGGCGTTTTTATGGAGCTGATGATAGTAATGGTAGTGATCCTACTAGATGTGGTATGCCAATTAATCCATTATTAGAAGAATCATCTTATGGGTGTAAAGTTTTAGCATTAGGTGGGTCATCATATGAAATGCGAAAAATAAGACGCTATACAGAGTGGCAGGCAATGCCTTATAAGGAAAAAGCACAATATGAAGAGTTTGGACGAATTACACAGATGGCACAAACTGCTGGTATTCCAAAAATAATAATAGATGATGCTGTTAGATATCATAAACGTATTTCAGAATCAGAACAGTCTTTTAGAGGAGAAAATAAAGATGGTATCCTAGCTGGTTCAGTATTTATTGCTTGTAATACAAATGGATGTCCTAGAACTGCTAAGGAAATTGCATCAATGTTTCATTTAGATCCTACTAGTGCTACACGCGGATGTAAAAATGCACAATTAATTATTAATCAATTAGAAAGAGATATGGATAATTCAGAAAAGACAAGTTTAATTAAAACTACACCAGAGGCATTTATTGAAAGATATTGTAGTAAATTGGGTATAAACAATGAACTAACAAAACTATGTCAATTTATAGCAATTAAAATAGAAAAGAAAAACTTAATGCCTGAAAATACACCACATTCAATTGCTGCAGGAGTTGTTTATTTCATATCACAAATCTGTAAATTAAATATAAGCAAAAAAGATATTAAAACAGTTAGTGAAATTTCAGAAGTTACTGTTAATAAATGTTTTAAAAAGTTGGAAAAGTTAACAACTGAATTAGTACCACCAGTTATTCTTAAAAAGTATGATGTAATTGTTAGTGAATTTGTTTAATTTAATAACAAATTTATATTATTAATTAATGAGTCAAAAATAGTTAATAAAATAATCATAATTGGCGAACAACATAAAATACTAACTACTAATGGAATAACTAAATAATTAATTGACATTTTTATACTTATTTATAATTTGTTAGTTTTATATCAATTTATAAATATATTTTTATTTTCTTTTTTTATATTTTCTTTTTTTACCACCAATTGTAACATCTATTTCTTCTATATCTATATCTTTTTTATCTACATCTATATTTATAGGACTATTATTTCTACTATTATAGTAATTCTCATTAAAATTAATTTTATTTGTTGGCTCTTCATCTAACAAATCCATATCACCTGTAGAACTAATAGGTAATATACTAGGGTTTAATAATCTATTAAAAAATCTTCGTCTAGTACCTTTTACAGATGGTTTTTCACTAACTTTTAATTTTATATTTTCTAGTTCTTCATTATCTTCTGGCATAATAGGAATATTTGTTCTTCTAGTTAAATTTTTAAAAAACCTAGATGTTTTTCCTCTACCTCTTTGTTTTCTATATCTTTTTGTTCTTTTTTTAGGCATTATATATTATTAAAATATTTTAATAATAAGTTAATATTAAATATTAAAAATACTTAGTTAATAATAGTATAAATGTTGCCTTCTAACAAAATTCCTAAAAAAATTTTTATTGTTCCATATAGAAATCGTATTCAACATAAATTCTTTTTTTCTAATTATATGACTAATACTATTATGGCAGGAGAAGATAACTATGAAATTTATTTTTCCCACCAATGTGATGCTCGTTCTTTTAATCGTGGTGCTACTAAAAATATTGGATTTTTAGCAATGAAACAAAAATATCCTAATAATTACAAAGATATTACTTTTATTTTTAATGATATTGATACTGTGCCATTTGATAAAATTTTTACATATGATACTGTACATGGTATAGTAAAACATTATTATGGTTTTGAATATGCATTAGGTGGAATAGTAGTAATTAAAGGAGCCGATTTTGAAGCAACAAATGGTTATCCTAATTTTTGGGGTTGGGGTATGGAAGACAATGTATTACAAAAAAGATGTGAGCGTATTGGTCTACAAATTGATAGAACAGAGTTTTTTAAAATTGGCAGTCCCGAGATTTTACAACTTTTTGATGGTGTTTCACGTCTTATTAATCGTAAAGATCCTTGGCGTGCCGAACATGATAATGGTGTTGATGGTTTAAGAACAATACATAATTTAGCATTTACTATTGATAACGAATCAGTAAATCCTTTAGATAATGTTCATATTGTTAGTTCAAATAGAATATTTTATGTAAATATTAGTACATTTATGACAGGTGTTAGATTTGAACATGATAATTATTATGAATATGATATTAGAGAACCACCTAGAAAAGTAGTTCATCCCGATAGAGTTCCAACAAAGAAGTTAGCAACTACTACAGATGATTGGTCACATATACCTTACTACCCTACAACAGAAGAGCATAAACAATTAGTAACACAATATGGTCAACCAGTTGCTGAACAAATTATAAAAAATACATATAATAATAGTAATATAAATAATACAAATAATACCAATATTAATAAATATGCACCAGAATATGCTAGATTAGTTGGACAAAAACCAAGAGCTACTAAGTCTGCAAATATTCGTCTAGGGGGCGTAGTTTATAAATAAGTTAATTTAGTTAAAATATTTTATTAAGTAAAATTATATTTAATAAAATAAAAATAAATGTCTCTAACTTGTTTACAAGATATAAAACATATTTTTTATATTAATTTAGAGCATCGAGTCGATAGAAAACAGCATGTAGAAGCAGAGTTAATAAAGATTGGTCTACAAGGGTTTACACGGTTTAATGCAATTAAAATGGAAAATGGAGCATTAGGATGCTCAATGAGTCATTTAAAATGTCTACAAATGGCAAAAGAAAATAGTTGGCCACATGTGCTAATAGTTGAAGATGATATTTTATTTTTAGATAAAGATATTTTTATTAACCAAATAAATAAATTTTTAAAAAATCATCTAGATGATTGGGATACATTACTAATATCAGGTAATAATATTCCACCATATGAAAGAATAGATGATACATGTGTAAAAGTTACAACTTGTCAAACTACTACTGGATATTTAGTTAAAGCACATTACTATGATAAATTAATACAAAATATAAAGATGGGAATTGTATATCTAACAAAAAGACCACAACAACATCATTTATATGCTATTGATAAGTTTTGGTTTACATTACAAAGAGCAGATAAGTGGTTACTTCTAACACCACTAACAGTAGTTCAACGGGAAGATTATAGTGATATACAAAAAAGAAAAACGAATTTTATAAAAGGCATGACAGACCTAGATAAAACTAATTTAATTAAACATCATCCTTAAAATAGCTATTTGTATCAATAAAAAATATATTTGTTTTAAATATGCTAGATAAATGTGTACCAATAGCATAATCTTCTAATAGTTCCGCTTTAATTAAATCTTTTTTAAATATTAAATCTGTTACTGCTTCATCTGATAAAAAATAAAAACGACCACTACAATACTTGCCTTGATTAATAATTAAATTATCTGGTAATTCAGGATGTATTAGCTTATATTTACTAATATAAGGCACTTTAACATCTACAATATATCCACCATAATGTGGTTTTAATTTATTATTAACACTATTAACACTATTAATATTTAACACTTTTATTAATGTTTGAAAAAAATTACTATTTGTTAGATTTTGGTCATCATCTGTTTTAAATATATATTTAAATTGATATTCTTTAGTTATAGCACTATATGCATTAATTACTTTTTTTGGCAATGAATTATAATCATCTTCACAATTAACATATAAAATATTGTTATTATAGTCAAATAAATAATCTTTTGTTAGATTTGGATTGCCAATAATATGAAAATATATAAGATTATTTGGTAACTCTTGTAACCAAGTTTCTTTTTGTTTTAAAGCCTTAGTACGATATTTAACACAATTAAGTATTAGAAGTATGTAGTCTTGTTCTAACATATATAATTTATATTATATATAAATTATATCGTTTATATAGTTTATATTAAAAAATTATATAGTTTATATTAAAATTTGATTATATTTATTATTAAAAATTTATATAAAATATTATAAGTATTAATGTTTATGGATAATTTTAATATTTTTATATTTACCATCTTTTTTAAGTTTTTTTAATATAGTATGACGTGCGTTATATATAACATTTGGAATAACGGTTAGTTTAATATCACTATCAGGTTTATTTAATAATTTAACTAATTTATGTTGATCGAAGAA
>JACCEA011343532.1_pt1 | contig 53457 bp, 41 predicted proteins | sample 7449851 | NCBI WGS metagenome assembly JACCEA01 (sample SAMN15323453, study PRJNA562643) | freshwater metagenome | isolation source: river surface water | place: USA:Blue River Watershed | collected 2017-08-18 | reverse complement strand
GATAACTAGTAATTTTCTTCGGTGTGTGGTATATACAAAAAAATAATTCAAAAATTTATACAGAAGAGAATACCATACTAACCGACGAGCGGTATAGTATGATATCCTCAATTCTGCCACACATTTGGCTTAATTATCATGTTGGGTTCTGAATAGATTCCATAACGTCTTCACCATTAGAATCTTTTCGCGTTTTGCGGCCATGGCTTCATCTATTTCAGCTGTGAGTTGCACCATTACAGCGAATGTATTCGTACGAATCGAGGGTTCGTACTCATGATCGATATCCTCTGTGATTTGATCACCGATGAGACCGTTATTCCCTGTTTCGATGAGGTCACGCATCATCGTTGACTTTCGCAGAAGGCGCGTCCGCTGGTTTCTCTCCCATCCGGTGAGGAAGATTCGATGGTAAGTCTCATAGCTGTCTATGGACCTTTTGTCGCTGAGCATTGTTGATGAAATCATCTCGAAAATTGCTGTGATAACTAGTAATATTCAGTATGTGTGTGGTATATACAAAAAAATAATTCAAAAGTATACAGAAGAGAATACCATACTAACCAACGGAGCGGTATAGTATGATATCCCCAATTCTGCCACACGATTGGCTTAGTCATCGACTGATACCCACGCAGCTGTCCAGAGCGTTTTTCTCAAATTATTCGCTTCTATCTCATCATCGATAGCGAACATTTCCTTGAAGTAGGACTTCGGATCAAGAGGCATGCGCTCATCCTCGTAGGGGTCACCAATGAAGGGAGCCCCTATGCGTAGGTTGGGGTATCGCTTGAATGTCGATTTGTAGATATCTTTCCAGTCACTTACGACAGCTCTCCATAGCATTATCAAATACCATCGGTGAGTGTTTTCGGTTGATTCGACTGTAGACATGATTAGTAATAGTGTTCCTGTATGCGTGTGGTATATACAAAAGAATAATTCAAAAGAATACAGAAGAAAATACCATACTAACCAACGGAGCGGTATAGTATGATATCTTCAATTCTGCCACACATTGGCTCAGTCATCGAATGGCCACCATGCACCCCAGAGGGTATTTCGTAAATTAGCCCTTTCGGCTAAAATTGCTTCTATCTCCAAGGAGATAGCCTGCATTGGGGGGAAGGAAGCCGTGTTTCGCACGAAGAACAAGTCATCATGCCTCATATGGAGGAGGGCTCTCCTGGACCCCTCTCGGAGTTGGGCAGAGCTGCCGCAGACCATGATATGTCTGTATTGTAGGACTCGCATAGTCGAGTCCCAGCAGTTGAAAATGAACTGCCGATGGTCTGATTCTTGGTTGGTGAGGATGACTTGTTGGTATGATTGCTGGGACATGGCTAAGATGATAGATATGTCGGCAAGTGTGGTATACACAAAAGAACGATTCAAAAATATATACAGAAGAGAATGCCATACTAACCAACTAGCGGTATAGTATGATATCCTCAATTCTGCCACACAATTGGCTTAGTTATCATCGACATCAATGGGGTCATCGTCGGTAGTGGCCGCTCGCACGTGCCAGAGGAGCCTCCTCCAATTTCTGGTCATCATTGACCTCTCCACCTCCCTGTCTTCATCCATCATGGAATCGAGGTCCGTATGATGACGGCTGTGGTTGCCGTAGTTTTCCATCAGTGGAGGTCTCATGAACCTCTCGCGGTCACTCGCGTCCCGCCCTTCCTGGATGCTGTGGAGGCAGTGAAGATGCCCATGCCTGAGGTCCCACCATTGGGCTTCCTCCATGCTCATTATGTAATCCCTGTGGTCGTATTCAAACGACTCGGTCCATGCGAGCATCTGGCGTATTTCCTCCTGGCGTTGTTCCAATTCACTGGACATTTCGGATGATAACTGTTAATGTTCGGCGATGTGTGGTATATACAAAAAAATAATTCAAAAATTTATACAGAAGAGAATACAATACTAACCGACGAGCGGTATAGTATGATATCCTCAATTCTGCCACACAATTGGCTTAGTTATCATCGATGGCTGCCCTTGTTATCGGGAGAAGCCTTCTCCAAGCGATTCTTAGGGCCATTGCGTCTATCTCAGCGGAGAGAGCCTGCATCTGAGAAAAGGATTCTGTATTCCTCACGAAGAATAATTCATCGTGATTCATGAGATCAAGAGACAACATTCCGATTGTGCGGCGTTGACTGGTGTTACCGCATAACATTTCGTACTCAGCGCACATAAATGCTATGATCGAATCCCAGCATTTGATTATGAAGTCGCGATGCTCCAACTCTTGTTCGCGGAGCATTGAATATTTATAAGAATTTTGAGACATGATAACTGTTAATGTTCGGCGATGTGTGGTATATATAAAAAAATAATTCAAAAATATATACAAAAGATATACTGTACTATCCTACTAGAAGTTAGTACAGAATATCCAATGAGCACACGATTGTTTTTAGTCATAGCGGGTCTCCCAGAATGCCCAAAGGACATCTCTCAGACGAGAAATCCTTTCGGCCATTTCTGTCTCTATCGCATCTGAGAGAGCCTGCATGACATCGAAGTTGGGACAGCGAGCCTCGTACATGTCATCGTTCCCCATGTGATTGAGCATGAAGGTAGCCTCCCAAACTTCATGGGGAGTACCTACCACTTGCTGACGTCTGTAATAGGTGATGGTCATGAAAGAGAACCAGCAGTTGTCAATGAAATTTCGATGACATCCCTCATCAGTCTGGAGGTCCATCCGTTGATCGGCGAAATTGGTAGACATTTCGAAGAAATTGAATGATGCTCTGAATCGTGTGGGTATATACATAATAATACTTCAATAGTTTTAGAGACAACTGTTATAAACTTTTGAATATTATATTGATATATACGTCATCCCGTTATTAGTTCTCTACACAATGTCTCAATTTTCAAGACAAGTAAACATGAGAGAATTCGAGTCGCGCCTCCTCATCTCCATGACGGAGGAAAACCACACCACGTGGCTTTTCCGACGCCGGAACGCGAGGATTGCCCTAACCCTCGCGAGAGAGTACGACCTCCCCGACCTGATACCCCAACTCACACAACGGTTAGCCGTGTTTGAGGAGGGGGATATGCGCGAGCATTTCCAATATCGCGTATTCGCCAGGGAGGAGCGAGAGGAGGAGGCAGCGGCAGCCGCGGCTGCTGCAGCAGCTGAACTCGAAAGAGAACAGCTGCGAGCGACAATGTGGGCCATGTGGATGACATGGGATGAATAGAATGGAGGCCCGCATGATTGATGCTTTCATACTCTCACAGCTGTGTTATTATGATTGTGTCTTTTGTGTATTAACTAAATATATACTATAAATATAGATGTCCATAACAGCCGAAGCATTGAACAAAATAACAGGTAGTTATGAGATTACTAGAGTAGTAAAAGAACAGTTGCAGCTGATAGATTCGAAGCTAGCATCAACTGAGAAAACATATGGAAAGAATACAATGTCGATAGATTTACCTGTATGTTTCCAGAGTTCACCTGTTGAAGTTTCTCTGATGAAAACAATCGTTTACAGCTCCATAATGCAGAGCTTAGAAAGTCGTGGATTCGAAACAAAGATATCATTCACGGACAAAAAAACTATACTACATATATCATGGAACGTAGTATTCGATGAGACTGATTTACACAGGATGAATGCGTATATACAATCACATAGCATCTGATTTATTTCTGTATATTAAAAGTTCAAGTAATCTGTTATTGTTAGATATATTGACATTCAGCATGTGCAAGCATATTATAATATATAACACTGCTACAACGGCCAATATCAACAGCAATGTGCTAGTATTGATATCTGATGATATTTTAGGTGGTTCGTATTTAAAATGACCTCGCTCAGATGATTCTGGATATATATTTATGATGTTAGGTGCTGATTCTTCCACGCGTGTTACGAATGGGGCTTTGGTTGGCGCTGCAACTATTGGTGCTGCAGTAGGTACTTCGATTGATTTAGTTTTTTTCATTATCTTACTTTCCGATACATATACACCACTATGATTAGAATCAAAATCAACCTGGTCTCTATCCATGTTATTATATTAATATAATAATAAAAATCTTATATAGATTTAAGTGCATTCCAATCATGTATAACACTTTCTTTATTACGTATATCTCCATATACATTGTTAGGTGCAGTGGTCGCTAATTTCTGTTCCTTTGGCTTTATTTTTTGTTTCTCCCGCATACTTGGATACAATATAAGTGATGGTAATAATTCTAGCAGTATTCTACCCGTTGGACTCACATTATTACCATCCAGTATTTTCCCCACTACTTGGGATGTTTCAAATCTCATCCTGTTGAGTTTTGTATTCACAGAATTATGATATCCTGTATAGTCTGGCTTCCACTTTACTATTGGTATTTCCCTCGTTCCGTCGAAAATATCTTCTATCCAATTTGCCACGCCTCCTATAAATTCCTGGGCAAGTGTCGTATATCTCTGTCTATTACTTTTCATATTCAGTGCGTTCAAAACATCATCTATCGCGTTCTCTCCCGATTCCATCGTTACATGAGGTATATCATCCGTATTTATACCCTCTTCATACAGTGCAGCTTTCATGCTACTTATCTGCTCTAATTTGCTTGATTTCATATCTTTGATTATCTCATTTTCAGTACTGTATATATTAGGTCGTCTCGTATGTATCTCTTGTAATACTTTTGATATATGATTTCTTTTCGTATGTTCATCTGTCAGTTCTTTGCTTGTGTTCACTGTTGAACTTATATATTGTGTTTTTTGAACAGCCTGGGGAATAAAAGGAGACATCCCGAACATTTTCGTAGTATCATCAACCGGTTTTATCGACATTTGGGATGATACTGACTTTGTTTTCGTTTTCGGCGTATCATCCTTAAGTGTAGCTAAATTTTCATGTGTAATCGGTGGGTGATATGATACCTTTGTGCTAATAGATTGATCATCTATCGCGTTATGTGTCTTTTTTATATCTATTTTGGCATTTGGGTTACATAGGTCCATACCGACTTCCATAGCCATTCTTTTTATCTCCTCTTCGTAGTTTAGTACAATAGATTGCTGTATATTCTTAATGGGTGTATTTCTCTTGAGAACATCATGTTCAACCTGTTTCATATCTAGATTTCGGTTAATGTTCTGCTTGTTCATTATGTCCGTGACACCGATTAAATGTTTATTATTTTCCATCGAATTAATAATATATTAATATGTACATATACACAATGGCATTACTCTATAGAACTATCTATCTCTATTAACATACTTGCAGATAAATCCTTTAATTTGTCTAGAAACTCCGAATCCGACATATATCCTCCGTATTTTTTCATGACTGTTCTGGGAGATGATGCGTATATATATTTTTTTCTGATACCTGTAAAGATATAGAACAAGTATATTAGATTATCCATATATTTATTCTGTAGTATAGATGAACAATATGCCGATGCACATGGAAATGAACAGAAATTACCCAGGACTCCACATTCATGCTTACTAATGGTTCCTTCTTTGATATATGTCGGGATAAAGCAGGGACGTGTATCAAAAGTCATATCGCATGACCAGCACTTCAAGTTCGTGCGAGTTATCCACAGTGATATATCTGTAAATATATGAGGTATCTTATCATATATCATACATTCGATACCACACGATATGTTAGCCTCCTCCATTAATTTTTTATCGAATTGAGTTTCTATATCAATCGTGTCATCTAATGAGATACCTTCCAGATATATGATATACATCACACTGCTTATTATAAATATAATTGAATTAATGTAGTAATAATATACAACTAATAAGTATGGACCTGTACAATCTGAACATATTTGACATGGTGAAACGATATTCGAAAATGGAATTAAATAATAAGAAAGTGTATAATAAAAACATGGCTAAATTAGATATAATGGACAATAATATACCTGTACTTAGGATGTCGACTGCTACAATTTCATATAAAACGAGTTTGAGGTCCGACTTCAAACTTATATCAAATTTATTTAAGAAAACTGATAAGTTTGTGGCATTAAAAAGTACAGAAATACCACTATCAGAATGCCTATCCAACCCCTATATGAATGCTGAGAAGATAATCAAGAAGCGCCGAAACAAGGCCAAATTAAATAAGAAAACAAAACATAGACAGGGTAATGGGCTATATTTTCATTCTAGTGTGGAATTTGTAACTATACGAGATGAACCAAATACCTCGCCATATAATATAAGAATATTCCCAAAAACTGGGACTACTCAAATTACAGGAGTTCAACTACCGATAGAAAGCGGTAGAAAAGAACTACATAATGTATTAGAATATATAGAAAAACTACTAAATTTAGATGAAAAACTTACCATAGAGTCAGAATCAATTAACATGCTAAATTTCGGGTTTGAGATACCTGGAACTCCTAACATGCAACTAAAATTACACGTTATCGCCGGTCTGTTTATGCAGATACAAAAAAATGAACTTGATTATGTTCCGCCAAAACCCATAACATTCGTAACTGACCCGAATGAAGCTACCGCATACATTTTCATAAAATTCCATACACCGACTGAACGCAGTGATGAGAGGTATACATCCGTTAAAATATTTACAAAACGACGCGTCACGATGTTCGCGGCTCCGACTTTCGATATCGCTTCAGAAATACATATATTCGTGTACAGAGTAATATATGATAATATTGATAAAATTATATTTGATACGAATACACTAAAGGATACGGCGGATGATTCTTTTGATTTATTTTAATTATTTATTTATAGTGTTCTCAAAAACAACCCATAATACGACCAACGATAACGCCTGAATTAAAGTACCCAACATAGTAATATCTCGCCCATTTGTGGTACCGTTTACATACACAAGAAAATTATCGACAAATACATCGCTTGATACTAAAATATATAGTATGAATATAATCAACGCACTGGAAGATATTCCTTTTATTTTTTGTGAATCATATGATTTCTGTGGTGTAGTATCAGTAGAACTCATCCAATATATATGATATTTACAACATTGTTATGCTAATTATTTCTAGCGGTCTTTCTATAAATTTCAGCGGATTCACTGTACCATGTATCATCGTGAATATCATATTACATCTCAATGGTAACATAACATCCTCCGATAATATTTTTAGACATGATTCAAATCCAGCTGTACTCATCTTTAGCTTGTTACTCGCGCATTGTTTCATATTGGTATTCTCTTCGCATGAGACATATGTATTCGACATCAATATAGGTTCATTGTCAACTATCGCGATTCTGTCTGATAGCAATTCATGTAATTTTTTGATACGATTCGCTTCATTCAGTAATTGCAGTGATTTTAGTAGTTTTTTATCAAAGTCGAAGTATGTATAGTCGAATATATTTAAAATAACAGACTTGACATCTGATTGCAATACATACAGAATATAAGTATGATCATTAGGATAATCCTTGAGTAACTCCGATAGTTGAGAATATGCCACCGTGCTCTTACTTATAATACTTCTTATTTTTGTCCGAAGTTCCACGTTCTTATTTTTTCTTAAAATGTATGCAAATTCTGCGATAAATAGTCTGTACATATAATTTTTATATAGATATTTCTCGTAATCTCCGTATTTTGTAGTATGATTATTTTTTGATATGACTGTATTTATATCATGTATATCATATGGAATATCTACACTTGGTATATCGGGTAATGGTGTCAATTCGGGTTTATGGTAAAATATATTTACATAACCGTAATTTCTATAATCAGTAGATACTCCAAATCCCGTAGTACCTAAATTATATACAGGTTTGAAGGAATAGTTAAACACAGCATTAAAGTCCTTCAGAAATGTAAGAGCATCGCATCTAGAGCATGTATTTATGATATCTTTCGGTATATATGTCTTGTGTTTTTTCACATGTGCGATATCTGTATCGCTTATGTACAGTAACGGTACATATATATTTTTATTATCTTTTTTAAGTATACACGCATATATCATATTAAATTTACTCAGAAATATATTAGTCAGTGTATACTTATTATCATCATTCAGGAACTTTAGCATATCATTTAATTCTATATATACTCTAATATTGTTATCTGATGAGAACAATGTTTTTACGATAGATTTTATGATGGTATCATGCGATGAGAATACTTTTTTCACAGGAGGATGACCCATATACACGGGATATATACCATTCGAATGAGCTATTATGATTATTATTTTTTTGCAACTATTACTATGTAGAGATATCTCTAATGTTTTTGATATTACAATATTTCTCATAGAATCTACGTCATCAATGTATATGATGTCTACATCGTATGCTAATTTAGTTAATTTTTTAATTATAGGTATCCAGTTTATATTCATCATAATATCCATATTTTTTACAAATATCGCATCTATGAGGTCATTCAAATCATCTGTATATTCTTTTATTAAGTGTATATATTTTTTCAGTTCATCTATAAAAGTTGACATTTTTAGATTCAGAGCATCTATGATAGAGTATACAAATCCTGCATTATCATACGATGGCACGTGCTGCTCTACACCGTTCAAATAATATAAGTTTTTATCGTCTAATACATCTGTAAATAACTTTGAGTATCTACCTGGAACGATACTCTTACCATACGAAAATATATGATTATGCTCATTCTCATCCGTTAATATCTTTGATATCTCATCATCTGTAAGTTTATATTTTTCCATACATAACTTATTTATTTTGTTAGATGTTGACTCTGATGATGGATTATTTTTCTTACAGCAAGGCACACAGTATCCTCGCGGATGCAGCTGCGGTTTGAATGATAGCACGGGGTATTTACTGCTTGGACAATGATAATATACGTAGTTATTTTCAGAAAAGTTCCAGAATTTTACAGATGATTTTTTTATATTATTTTGTAGAGTATTATATTCTGCTTCTCTGTATATACTCGGTTGCCTATCGGATTGGCACCGCACCGAATATACATCATATTCTGAATCATATTTTTTAAAATCAAACATATTTGGGTCTATTTCAGACAGTCGTTTTACCTTCTTCGACACATTGTCTCGCATCGTTGTATTTATCTTAAACGTGTCAACAAACAGATGAGTTAATGATAATAAAAATGGATATACCTTATGAAAATCATTATTAGAGAACTGGACAAACTCAAATAATATACCAGAGCTAACATGTGATATCTGTATATCATTCCGTATACTTAATATCGTTTTATACATCATTTCAGCTGATGTATAGTAATCGAATTGATTTATATTGCCTATATTTAGAGCATTGCCGTATATTCCTTTGTTTAGTATAATGGTATATTTGTCATGTTTTATACTCTGTACGGTTATAATGCCAGCATCTGCATATTGCTTGTAAAACTCGCCCATTCTTACAAATACAGCGGTGTCTAATGTACGGGGATACACCATAATAACATCACTCGATAATATCTGAATATTGAATGTCTTCGTAAACAATGAATCTGTCATGATGTATAAGCTATATTTACTCAATGTGTTGAGATAGTTTTTCATCAAATCAGATGCTATTTTAAATGTTTCATCATATGAATACCTATCAGATTCGTTAAATTTCATCTCAAAAGTAAATCGAGTCTTGCTGATAATTATACGTGTTCCGGTCGATTCGCGTATGTGTAATGTGTTTATTTTTATAGCATTCTTATCTATGTTCAAGTTAGAATATTTTATATGTTTCTTGACTAGTACATATAGTTGGCTGTTTATGTATATTTTGCACGCAATTAATATGATTGTATCATTCAGTTCGAGCATGTCAAATAAATTTCTCATATTAATGTTAGGTATCTGACATGTTAATACCAGAGACTTCACAGAATATACTAATCTATTTGTTTGACTCTTTATGTATTCCTCTGATTTTTTCATGTTGCTGAGGATGTTGGTCATGCATATTTTTTCGTTGTTGTATTTTTTTATAATATTATACTTATTTATATCGAGTTGCGGGAACGATATATCAATAGATTCATTTTTGACGTATATGAGCTCAAATGCATCATAGCATAATATTGGAAAATATTTATATATAACACCGTAATATATGACATCCTTATAGTAAGTATCTGATATAATATTTGTTATATTGCTGTCACTCGGATTGACTATCGTGAATAAATCAACAACCAGTATCTCTGTTGTGTTGTTTACCATCATATTTAACTCCAATGAATTAATCTTGATGTCATTTTTATTACTTATCATACTTCTATCTACAACTATATTTGATATCATGTCTGTCGATTGATTAGATAAATCTGTCATGATATTGAATGGTGCGTTCTCATATCCTACTGTTATATTGTAAGTCGGTACATATTTGTTATTTATTTTGAATAGTAGATGCTGCCGATATATCGGTATATCTGTCAGTAAATATATCTTCTCTCTGACAATATTCACAGTGTCACATTTATAGATACTTATATTTATATCATCAAGCACTGCAGCTGATTTCATTAGCAAATCAAAACTGGTATCTTCATCTCCTCCCTTCAGCTCTATTTTTGATAAATCTTTAGATAATATCGGGTCATACACAACAATATTTAATTCAGCTGCTTCCATTATATATAATGATACAAAAATAACATATAAACAGAGTTGTCTATGTTTATACACATGTATTAAATTTTATGTACGAATCGATATATTTTAAGTCATCGTCATAGTCTACGTGATATTTGATAGTAGAATGTCGTAATATCCCGCCGCAATATAGTTTCAGTGCGTCAGTTTTCATACACTTACACTTCAATTCGGCTTTATTTTCGTCGGATAGAAATGACGGCAGCTGCTTCGCGAATTCTACCATATCATTCACACAGGAATATATACCACCGAATGATGACATCCATCTTATAAATTTTACATCATCCTTACCCATAGTATTCATATGTTCATCGTAGCATTTTATATAATTAGGTTCAGTAGATGTATGAGTTAGTCCCATTTGTGACATATATTCCAACAGAACAGAATTATATGATTTACCTGTAACTATCTCAATTATAGCCCCGAGTATTAAGTATCCGATGTTTGAGTATAATTCAAATTTATTACCCCTAATATTATCCTGTAGCACTATATTAACCGAATCTACTATATTGTTAAATTGTACGTTCTGATGATAATTATCGTACATTTTTAAATCAGTCGTATGATTTATTAGGTCATATATGGTCATATTCTGTAATTGTACATCATCTATATATTTTGTGACTGGGTCATCGTATGATAGTTTTTTACATTGCTGCAATTGCATAATAATATAATGTGTCAACAACATGGAACATGATGATATTGGAAACATACTAAACTCATCAAGAGTATCATTATCTACACTGTTCCTAACGTATACTTTATTTTTGTAGTATTTTATATCTTTCTGTGTAAAATAATTTTCTATTATTTCCATATTATAATTAATATTATATATATTCAATACTCATACTGATGAAAAATATGGTTCGTTTTGAAGATTGTGATGTTGTCATGACGGGGTTCATATGGGAGTATTTGTTTAATAATAAGTGGATAGTTTTGAATAATTCTATAATATATGAATATTTTGTAGATATCAGGAGACCCTCGGCTATCATGCATTTTTATGAGGCTGAACTAAAAAAGAATTATTTGAAGTTTATAGATTATAGGGTACATGACGGTAATGTAGAGGTATCGCACGATTGTTTCAAAAGTATGTTAAAAAAATACGGTTCAGCTGAAGATGTTCAGAATTATATAAACATAAAAAAATGTACAAGTATCGTAAGAGAACAAATAAAATACAGGCATGTAGATTCTGAAACTGATATGTTATTAGGGTGCTCTATGTTCGAGGATGATAATAAATCTAACTCATATTTATACGATAAATACATCCAAATAAAAAATTACATCATGTCATATTTCCATAAATAATTGAATCTGTAGAAAGATTATTACCATCAACATGAACACAATAATATCATATCTAGATATGTTAGCACATACAATAAATATACCATTTCGCATGTATTTACAGCATAAAGAAATTACACAAACAGAACGCGATCGGTTGATGGAAGAACAACGCATACAGGAACATATAGATGAAATGATATTCAGATACAATGAGCGAAAACGGAAAGAATTGCTTAGAAAAATGAATACAAAACAAGTACAACATATAAAAAAATATAATACACATATTTACAGTGTTGATGAGGAGTGGGCGAGTTCTATGGAATTATGATTATATTAAGTCGATACGATTACAGTATTTAACTGGATTTTTTGTATAATCTACCGGGTCGTATAACCCCGCTTCTGCAATATCTTGCGCGAACCAATAAAATGTCTTCCAGAACTCATCGGTATGATTCATTTCATTTAGAGCAATATGTACCATTTCATGAGCCATAACGTACATGATAGTATTTATATCATGGAACTTAAAAGCATCGTCAGCTTCGTCATAATGCCGTATACAGATAGAAATAACATTACCGTTATGAGTAACATACGAGGTATCATTATCCGTGTTCATTGGATGCGTTTCTGTTATATTTTTTGAGTTGTACCTTTTCTTCAGATTATTCACTATATTGCGCCTATTCGGATCACCATTGCTATATTTATGTACCATGTAATCTATGTATTTTATTACATTATTATTCACAGTATCCAAAATTTCTATAGCTTCCGCTGATCCACCCTCGCATATTGGTTTGTACTTTGTATTCAGTCTACAGTGTATGTTGGAGTAACCACCTCTCATTTTTTTAAAAATATAGTACAATAGCACCAATATGGCGCAAATGAGTAATACATTCATAGGGTCCATTTCTTATATGATGAACAAAAATTATTATATCATAAAACGCATCTCCTATGACATTCGTAGTGTTTTAGCCAGTTATCTATATCTTCACTTGAGTATGTCTCGACTTTCAGAAATGCATATTTATTTATAATTATAACCAATACCACCTGCATCGTTTCATCATACATATCATATACTTCTTTCAGACAAGTGATATCAATCTTTTTCATCAATGTTATTATGTGATCTACATCGGTTATATAGCCATATATATAGTCATGTTTAGATACAGCATCTGCTAATTTATCGTATTCTACTAAATATACCCCTCGTTTACAGTTGTTGTTTACAAAGGATAAATATGCGTTCATAGCATGCTTCTTCATGAAGTATTTATCCACATCTAGAACATCATCTATAATATCCCTGTCCGTCATCGTTACGAGCTATATTATGCTTATATCAATTCAATTATACTCAAAAACAATTGAATTCATGTAAACATATATAAATATATAGCAATGATACAACCGGTAGATAGAGTCTCGGAGGTGTCTTTAAAATTAAGAGTTGTGGCAATGTCTCATAATGAGATATATCGACAGATAGATACACTGCAATTATATCTAGAAGATATAGAGACCCGAATGGAGATAACTGAGGAAAATACGAAATATTATGAGAGTCTGAAAAAATATCACGATATGTATAGCAGATATTTAGACATATACACCAACAGTATAAGTGATTAATATTATATATTTTTGTATAAATATAGAATGATACCGAGACGATATCCGAGTGTACATTATAAAAAATTATTATGTGAACTTCTATTCAGGAGAGGCATAATAATGCCCGATGCTATCATTATGTTCAATGGGTATTCATTTAACCGAGAATATGCAATATTGTGCCATTTTTTGAACAAGTGTATAAATAATAATACCTTGATATGTATAGTTAGAATGTATCTGTTTGGAGACAAAGAATATCTGAGTTTACCGTATACACCTGGTGATGTATATGTTTACAAGTCGATTGAACAGGAATATATTGATAGGCATAGGTGGTGGAATAATACAGATGTAGTATATAGATCTATCGGTACATTCAGAGTACTGAATAATATTAAAAAATTTACAGATATAAAAAAGAAGTGCAAAGTAGACGGATTATGCTTCGAAATCTTACCGTTTCATATCAATGATATGGACTATGAAATAGTCAATAATTCTGACTTCGATGTTATCACTGATTATAATTGAATTCATATTATTATAAATATACAGAAGCAATGGCTAACGTCTTCAGGTTCGATTCAGGCTCAGAAACATTCGATGGCGATATTCCTTCGAGAGATACTCTCATAACCAACGACAGCAATATGTATATAGTAGATGATGTCTACTATACTCCTGTTTTTCCGACGGATGTCGTTGAGTTATCAAAATCACGAACATTCTGCGGAAATAAGTGTATATCAACAGGTGTTAAGTGCCGAGGGCATCCATATACTTTGATGTTATTCTGCACACTTATGAACGGAGAGAGATGTACGCTTGCTTTGGTCGATATTCCTATCATATTGCATGTTCTGATAAAGAGCGAATTATCATCCCATAACATCTACAAATTACTAGATGATAATAATATAATGTACTACAGAGATAAGTCAACATATGTAAGGGGTTATCAATGTCACGGGTTTCATAAAGATTCCGATTTATTTCTACAGTTGATATTCCAAACAAGTAAAAATAAATCAGATGCTATATCCCTGTTACAGAATAACGGATATGGCACATTTACAGATGTTGCAGGTTCTCAGTTAAGTACGGTTCTTCTGCATAATGACCTGAGTATATCAGATTGGTGCGTAATTACCGATTATGTAGAAAATGATGATATTTGGTACGTGCATTATAAAAACTATCACCCGATATCAATCCCTCTGAGCAATGAAATATCAGACAAAAGAGACTTTATAAATCAGATAAGACCCTATATACCCGCATCACCCAAGTTACTTACATGGTCATGGGATATAGAAGCTTACAGTAGCACGGGTAGGATGACAAATGCTGAGATAAAAGACGATGTGATAACTATGATAGGTATAGGTATATCGTATTATACTGAAAAGGAGCCCGCATTAACATTCGTTATCACGTCTGTTGATATATCTGATGAATGGATGGATAAAAATACTGATATCATCTTGATAGTAGCAGAGGATGAAAAAGGCATATTATTAGCGATGGCTAAGTTATTTAGCCACTTTTTACCTGAGTTTACTCTGGCATTCAACAATTATAATTTTGATGACAAATACATACATAGTAGGGCATTATATCACAAGGTATTTGACAGGATGATTAATATGATGGCACCGATTCCGATACAGTCATATCGCGCTCATTTCTACAATTATACTATGTTTTACAGAGAAGCTCATTTAAAAACAGAAGCAAACACGTCAGTAGAAAGATATTATATCTATGTACCCGGAACTGTTAACATTGATATGATGCATAATATGATGAAAAATAATCCAAAGGATGAGCTATTAGAATCAAACGCTCTCAGCAGTTATCTAAAACGATATAATTTACCTCCAAAGATGGACATCGAAATATATCAAATGTTCCAAAACTGGAGAACTTTGGATACGAAAGGTATAGCATATGATGCTCTTTACTGTGGGACTGACGCAATATCATGTCAGCGACTTCAAGCAGTTGTCGGTACCATAGGTGCCGCACTTGCACTGTCTCACCTATCATTTTGCGCACCACGTGATAGTGTTATCAAAGCTGATAGTGCAAAGGTCAAAAATAACATATATTACAAAGGTAAGGCTATGGGTGTATTCTATACAGAAAGGCAGTTAAATTCAACGTCTGAATCATACCCAGGAGCTTACGTATTCGAGCCCGCTACTGGTATACACAAGGATATTCCTACGTTTGTTCTTGATTTTGCATCTCTATACCCGAGTATTATGATAGCACTCAATATGTCATCTGAAACATTTGTATCTGATGAGAGTACCGCAAAGCAGCTGATAGATGAAGGATATGATTTGTATGAATTCACGTTCCCGCTAGAAAATGTGGATAGATATGTCGCATTCGTACGGGAACATCCTGATAAAAGTCATTACATTGGTGTATATAGAAATTGCTTGCTATTCTACGCCGATCAGAGAAATATGTACAAGAAAGAACTGGCAAAGGCGAAGGAAGCATTAGCCGCGACTGATCCGGAAATGATAGATGATTATAAAGCAGCTGAGCTGAAGGTTAAGAAATATAATAATAATCAGGGAGCCACAAAGATATTAATGAATACATTCTACGGCTTGCTAGGAAATGCTATGTTTCCTCTGTACAATGTATATATTGCAGCTGCTATCACAATGTTTGGCAGAGAATGCCTGAATATAGCAGCTACCATAGCTAAAGATAATAATCACACATTGATATACGGCGACACTGATTCTATATTCATAAAACCGAACATAGATACATCTGATACTATTACTATGTTAAAAGAATCTGTTGCTATATCAAATACTTTGCTGACAGAAATAAACAAAGCAGTATCTGAATACTCAAGGGCAAGTGCTCTCAAGATGGCCTTTGATAAGCTATTATTTCCTCTTGTCATGTTAGGTAAGAAAATGTACTATGCAAGCGCATGGGACTCCAAATCATTTACAAAATATGATGAGTTATACATCAGCGGGGTTGTTTCTGTAAAGCGCGGGAAGACAAAGATATTGAAAGATACATTCGAGAGAGTCATAACAAAGTCGCTAGATATGGACATTCGTGATAACATGCTGAATATTGTTGTGAATATTCTCAATGAATTAGTAGAAACTATATATGATTATGATATATCAATGTTCTCACGTGTTGCGAAATGTAACGCAGGTAAAGAAAGTTTCATTAATACGTTCATAGAGAGAATGCGGCGCGAATACGATAGGGCTGTACAATTCAATAATGAGACTGATATAAATCTGTATGAACCTCCTAACTTTGGCACTAAATTTGAATATGTTGTATGTAAACCTCTTGATAAATGCAGTACATACGGATATGTGCAGTCGTGGGGGATGTCAGATAAAATGGAGTTTGTTAAGGTAGCACTTACCTATAACAGAAAATTAGACTATATGTATTATTTCGAAGATATAATAGGTTCTATAGCAAGATTCATAATACCCGAGTTAGATATATGTAAAACACTTGAAACTGATAAAGAAAAACAGTCCGCAGCCGATAAATATCTGCGTGATTTATTCTCATCGTATCAAAAAGAATTGACCATATCAGCTCCAAGTATCAAGAAAAAACGGAAGGATATAAATGAGAAATATAGGGCAAAAATGGGAGAAATAATAATGGATAATCTGGTTATCTTGTTCAATAATGGTAATCAGCCGGACAGTAATATCATTGAGATTATTATGAGCAATATTTATAATAATGTACCATATGACCAGATACAGCTTGATAAATCGTTTAATCATACGAGAGAAAAAATGAACATTTCGGATATCGAAACATCACTAAAGTTGATGAACGAGGACGTCGTGCGGATATACGAAGAATACATATATGACTTGAAAGAAGTATGTGCTCAGAAAAAAATAACAGATACATATAAACTTTTCATAAATATAGAAGATGATATATCTGACATTACTAAGTACGAGGATCTGAAAACTTTATTAAATAAATTAAATACAGCATATACAAAAATAAGAGCATATGAACAGTGTCATAATACAGATGTAGATACGATTACAGAGGAATCCGATATAAAACGGCAGGTGCGTGAAATAATAGATATGTTTATATAATTTATATCTTTTATTTATTTTTATATTAAATATATCTATAATGAATCAGTCTAATAATAATGCACCACTTGTGCCTGTGAATGGTAACACAAAGTTCACACCGGCAGCCTCTACCGATACAAATATGAGCAATGCTATAACCGAGCTGCATGCGGGTGGTATGTCATGTTCATCTCATAATTTTTCTCAATCTTTTCCATATGACCACGGTGATGACTCTAATGATGCAATTGGATGGGCGGAAGCTATCGGTATTGATGCAAAGAGCAAGTATTCTCATAATGAATGGGTAACTAACATGTCGCCGTGGAGTGGTGGAAGCGGTAGGCATAGAGTTGAAAAATTGGAGGTACAGCCTCCAAGTGGATGGTATTATAAATTCCCGTCAGCTGTCAATGTTAGTTACGATAGGCCTTCTATCCCTGAATATGGACCTGAAGACTTCCTACCATATGATGATAATAAATTTTACAATCATGAGAAAATAGACAGAAAGAAGGCTCATCCCGAGTTCTGCCTACCATTCAGTAAATATGGTATCTAATACAGAGCCGAAAACAATTGAATACATATAATCAATATATATACCAGATAGTTGAGATAATCAAAATATAGCACAGTTGAAAATGTCATCATTCATCTTTGAAGCAAGCGCCGTAGCAAAGAACCTTGAGGAACATTCAGAAAATTTAGGCCAATATTTGAAATTATGCATCAATGAGATTAAAGCAGGAGCAAAGGCGAGATCTATCCCTGTCAAGTATAGACATACAGTGGAATCTCCATGGTATGTACTTCGAGTGAATACGGGTATTATTACAATGTGCGGAATCGCCCATAATCAAGAATATAATGCATACTCTGTAAACACAAGAAAAATCAAGACTGATAAGTATTTTTCGCATGATGGGAATGAATGGCTAATTGACCCATCCGAAGTACCTCGAGAGGATATTAATGATATCGTTGTCATAATGGAATATCTGCATATGTTCTTAGAATTTGAGTTAGAGAGACTGCTCGAAGAAGGCGTAATCGGTGTACCTCAAAAATCATCGAAACCTTCAGCTAAGAAGGTGACAAAGCCATCGGTAGAAGCATCCGCTGATACAAAGGCTCCACCGAAGATAATGCTCGAGATGTCGAACCCATGCATAGATAATCCAATAAAACAGATAGCAAAAGTTAGCGGCGCTACTATCATAAATCCTATATTGAGAATGAAGTTAACCCCGAACAACTCATATGGTTTCTATCTGAAGAAGTTTATAGATGAGTCTGAAGATGATATATATGCAAGCGAATTAGCTAAGTTCAATGAGAAATATCCGGATGATAAGTTTACCCTTACAAAAGATAATATAAGTAGGATGATACCGTCAGGAACATCTTTCAGAGCGAGTGTAAATTTAGGAGGTATCATGATAACAGGGAAAGAAATATCTATATATAAATATGTTGACCAGTTAGGTATATGCAGAAATGAGAACCAAATACCGACCACTGATATAAGCTGTAGGCCAAAAGAGCCAGAATACGATTAATATACATATAATAAATTGAATATTTTTTGTGTTTATATCATCCAATTCAATAAAAAAATGTCGACACTTATTGACTTTATTGAACTCGCGAAAAACAAACCTATTACCAAAAAAAGACAGGATGAACTAACCGAGCATACTGATATTCTTGACAGAATTGTGTCAATCATAAGAACATCGAAATCGGAACATAATAATATTAATATGGTTGCTCTGGACCTTGTATCGAACTATTTACCAGGATTTTCATACAAAAAATATATACACGGTTCAATGGTTACAGGGCTCAATATACACGGGTTCTCTGATGCTGATTGTGTCATCGTTCCCAAAGATATTACACCTCAAGAAGCTTCATGTATAATGTTGAAGAATATTAACTTATCTTCGATTTATATTGTGAAGCTGATAAATCTTGAATCAGGTATACCATTGTTACAGATAACAAGAAAATCAGATGGGTGCAGGGTTGACATAACGTTCAAGACTATTTTTACAAATGATCACACTACGGTTATTAATTCCCTGTTAGATAAATATAAGAATGCAAGAGCTGCCATCATCATTCTGAAATATATATTTATGATAAATAACATGAATAATGCATATTATGGAGGTATACGATCATATGCTTTATGTATCATAGTGTTTCATGTATGTAGGATACATAGCATAGGATCCGCATGTAATACAAGCACGAAAAAAATATTACTGGAGTCTCTGAGTATTCTAGCAAATATGAACAGAAGTACTTGTATATCATATGAAAAATTTGGACATTGTTCAGAGTTATATATTGAAGATTTGACTGATAAAAAGAACAACATCGGAAAGAATACACATAAATTCGGTATCATACAGAGAATATCAAATAATTGGATAGATATCATTAATAATGACACTGATCTGGTCAAATTACATGATTGCTTAAAATTATTATATGTGGAATAAAATACTGGTACAAATGTATACAGATATAGTCATAGAATCTTATGACTATATCTGTATATTTTATCTCCTACTAGTGTGATCTGTGTAGTTTATTATGTTCGCTGTGTTCTCCTTCGAGGCAAAGGTCTTGGTCTTGGTCTTGGCCTACTAGAAATTCGATATTGTCGAGATCATCGGTCGGGGTAGAAGCATCGATATGTTTGTCAGCATTGGCAATCCCTTTGTTTGCATTACCAGGAGCTTTAGATTCTTTTTTTTCATGAGCATCTTTGTCGGTATTTACAACTTCAATGGGTTTATCACCTCCTTGTATCAATTTTTTGGATCTATCTTGATTATATAACACTATCAAAGGCACATGTTCGGCTGCTGATATATACAGTTTCTTAATACTATCCCACACATTGAGACATGATTCGACCGTTGGTATATACATAAAATGATTCGATTTTACAAAGTTATCTATATTTTCAATAGCATGAGATTGACCCAGCTGATTATCTAATTCATGACCGAACATAGGTATATCTTTGTTCGAAACTATACTGCTATATTCGTGTAGAAAGTGTGAAAAATCTCTTATATTTTCGATAGATATCATTCTTTTGCTCCATATTTCACGCATTGCATGTTCACATATGTACCCAAATGTATCATATTTTAATTTCATGTTCAGGTTAGGATTATCATATATTTCTCTAGATTTTGGATACATCGCTATTTTATTACCATTTATACTACTATCCTTTACAAATTCATCATAGAGCTTCAGGACATTATCACAGCCCTCAAGATCTGAACATTCTTTCGGTAATTTACTTCTGTCAACACTGACCTTAATACCATTAATACCATTATGTAGATGACGGATCCAATTGCTATCCAAATCATCATCTATCATGAGCGTGTTAGCCCATCCATATTTTTGATATGGTTTCAATTCTGATTCACTTCTCGTGCCTACCAACATATAATCTGGTAACAATTTATCATCCAAAATCATTGTAAGCAGAAACATAGTAGGATTTGGATATATTACATGAATGATTGCCTTATAATGATCCGGATAATACTGTTCCAACCAATTTGCCAAAGAACACCCCATTAACAAAAATATGCTAGATTTTTTATGTTCATGACTCACTCTCATATTTTCATACATATCATTCAGATATGAATTACATAACAATAATCTATTACGATATCTATATCTCTGTACTATAAAACTATCAGCAGATGTACCGCCTGAAGTTTTTGGGCGTGGGTTCTTACTAACTTTGCATGATTTTTCTGTATTTTCTAGTTTAGTGGCTTCGCTACATGTTACCACATATATTTTTCTTGCCGCATCTGCGTATGATTTCGTTAACTTACCTGTTATTTTAATGAACGAGCCTGTTGCTGATGGGACTCCGTCTGGATATTCGCTACCGGAAAATACCATGGTGTCACCCTCAGGAATGGCAAATATTATGTACATTTTTAATGCATTTATGACTGAAATTCTCTTTGATCTGTCGTATGCATCGTTCAACATAGATTTAACCACAGAAGGGGGTGGGTATATGAATGTGATACCGCTACCTTTCATGGCTCTCAGTTGACTCTCCATACATAGATCACGTAACATATTAACAAAATCATGCCCCTTTAATTTATCCTCGATATGTTTCGTTATAACTCTGCAATCACCTATAAACTTTTCTGTTGTTTCCTCGCCTCCTTTTGAGCACCGCGGAGACTTCGGAGACTTCGGGCTTTTACCGCCATATATCATTATTATATATGACAATAAATATATAATAAAACTTATTTTATTATTATGATTCATAATATATACTGATGGGTTGCAATACATCATCCATCAAGGGCTGTAGTTGTGACTTATGTAAATGTGCATCAAATATTATTGATAATCTCAAACGTTCATCGGATTGCACCAGTATATTCACGGGAGGTAATGAACCAAAGGAATCGCCGTATACAACTGTTATTAAGCTAGAGAATTACAGTGCGAGCATAAACTCAAAAATACGAACTACACTGATTAAAAAGTTGGCAGAAACTTTAAAAAGTTTCGGAATAAACGTATCCCCGGATGATTCTGAAGCATCTATCGTCGATACGCTACAGCGAGAACTACCTGATCCATCAAACGGAACAACAATAAAAGCACCGACTGATAAGTTAGAAAAAATATGTAGATCTATCGCAAATGTGCTAAATAACCAGTTTACTCCGGGATCCGAAGTTAAGTTAATTGACACATCATTACCTCCACCTCTCATATGTAGAAAAACGTTGGAAATGGTTCATTCACTGATGCGCGGAATGCGTACAGAATTTGTATTTATTATGGGTAATGTCAAAAAAATACTTGACAATATTGAGAAACTTGAGTTTCTTATGCTGGATGCATATGATCGCCTCAAAGATACAATGGATGAATCTAGTCCAGTAGCCGCTGAGATGGATATTATCTATCAAATGGCTGAAAAAGAAAGAATGCGACAGCAGATAATGCTGAGAAATATGCTTGACGCGATGTCTGATTCAGATACAAATTTAGAGATAAAAATGAGGGAAGATGAGAATATAAAAACAATCATATCTGACATACAACATGATACTGATATAAATGGTGATGTTGTTGCATATACGACAAAGGGTCTTGGACTAGTTAGTGGTGTTGCGTATCTCGTTAATAAAGCTCTGAAAGAAACCGGTCTCAGCATGAAAGATTTTCAAAAATCTGAAACATTGGATGAGCTAAAAGCTTTATTGAATGAGAAAATCAAGACATACAAAAATTCAGAAAATAAAGATATACTTAAGTTTCTGGATTATGCCAATATATTGAAACTTAACTTTTCTAACAGGAAAAGTATTAAAAGTATGGAAGGGGGTTGCGGGGATAGAGATTATATAGGAGGAGGAAGTAAGACGAGTGACTCTGATGACGATGACGATGATGACGATGACGATGACGATGGCGATGATCTTGGTGGTAGTATTTACGGGGGTATAGCTGAAGAAGATGAGATAGATTTGAGAGCATCGAAAGATAGTGAATTTATAGATGATAAATATCAAAGACAGCTGAAAAAAGCTAAAGATACACGACGTTTGCTGTTGATAAACTATCTCGAGCAATTGACCGCTATTTTAGAAAAATTCGGCAAGGTTTTTGAGGAACTGGTTGCAAAATTGAGAACAGAGAAATTCACCGAACCTCATAAACTTATGGAATTATCTGAAGCTTTGGGTGAACTTAAAACAATAAGATCCAAGGATGTATTTCTCGCATTATCAGGATATTTTATTGACCCACAATCTGTATCAAGAGCACACAAGTATAATAGCAGAATTGATGTTACAATGAATATACTCAAAGGATTGTCTAATGATAAAGAATTTAGCGCATTATCTACTTATTTTAATAAAATGGTAGAAAATTTGAATGAAATGAAGGAACATGTGGCAATGTACTCTAATCAAATAACACGAGTATTTTCTACAATACCACGAACAGAAATAGTTAAATATCTACCCCAAATTCCTGCATCGATCTATGAATTTTCTAATACTCTTGATAATTTTAAATACTATGTCTATGTTATAAGAATGCAGCACAATATGAAAGCTAATGTTGAAGAACTTAAATCTCATGGTGAAAATTATACAGATCTGCTAGCATTGGCGATGGGTGAAAAACGTAAGAATATGGAACAAGAGATACAAGATCATTATAAATTAATAAAAGATAAAATAGATAAAATAACTAATAGTGGTAATATTAGCCATGAAGTTGCCGCCGATATAATGGACTTTTTTGAAAATACAAGATTGTGGAAATTGAGATCGAGTGATGACAGAGATGAATTATTTAGAGTATATGTAAATATAGGTATGAATATAATGCCTGCATTTACGAATGATCCTAAATTTAAAGATATTATGAAGTATAATGATATGAAAAAGAAACAATTTGCTGATATTTTGAGAGAAGAGTTTCAGTCCAAAACACGATTTTATAAGGCATTAGAAGCACTTGAACATTATCTGAAATATATGACACAAGAAACTAATCAAAACATTGATACGGTTAATACATTACAAAAAATCCTCGCAGAATCAAAAATACACACCAAGTGGAATAGTGATAAATTAGGAAATCAACTTGTGAAAATATTTGAAACAATGCCTCCTCGTGAATCCACATGGAACACAGTTGGAAATGAAATGAAGAATACTAGTTTGACCGGTTGGTATCCCAGGTGCATCCGTCAAAATATATATACAGATCCGACTTGTGGTTTTACAACAACATTAAAAAAGAATAAAACTCCTATTTTACCAACAGATGATAAACATTATTATCAGATAATTCATGCTAAATTGAAAGAGGATGACCATGATGACCACGATTATACAATACAATTAGGATCTGCACATTCCGTCGTTGATGATAACATTCATCAAGATGAAATAAAAAATAACATATCTAATTACTATGATATGTTTCAAGCTATGAGAAATATCTTTCATGTATTTATTACAATCGGAAAAGCTTCATCTATACAGACAAAGAGTGATATATTTATGACACCATTTCAAATATATCATGCATTTTCTGGGTATTTGAAAACTTCGGCGTTCACTCGACGAACCAAAACTACAGGAATACCATCAACTACTAATATTATGACTAAATTTACTGGTATGATTTTGCCGTCATATGCTGATGATAATTTTAAGTTGGATGCACCGCCAGCATATCCCCCATCACCTTTCGGTCCGACACCGCCAGCATATCTCCCATCACCTTTCGGTCCGACACCGCCAGCATATCTCCCATCACCTTTCGGTCCGACACCGCCAGTATATCTCCCATCACCTTTCGGTCCGACACCGCCACATCCCACACTCCCACAACATGGTACATCTGGTCCTCATTCCTCATCTACCTTTTTACAATCCTCCACATCGACCGAAGTTAAAATGCCAGAAGAGTTTTATTATACTTTATTAATATTAGATTTGGCGAGTCGTTTACTTTATAGAACATTGAAAATCCTAAAGGTGAATGTTTTAGAGTTTAGTGATATCGATACAGATGAGGAGGCGTTTAAAGAATTATATTCGCAATTGTATCAATATGATAATGGGACGAATGATGAGATCCATAATATCAATGATGAGATACATTGTGTGTTAAATACGTACTCGCATATTGATGAAGTTTTTGATGCAGCACGTAAAGATGATAACATTGCAGCCACTGTTGTATCATTTATGGAAGAGCGTTATGCTGAGTTTTTTAGATTAATGACCATATCAATCGGATTTATTAATAATATCATGGATGGGCTCGAGAACAACACAGTGGAGATTTATGACATTAATACTGTTTTTTGGCTTTATGATCGATGTTTAAGTTTATGGAATATTTTAATAGGATCCTATGTTTATATACATGGCAATAGGCATTTAAAAATTAATAAAAAACAATGCTCCACGATGTTGCATGACAGCAGTACAAATAAAATTCTGATAGATGTTTTGATGGAAAGAGTAAATAGTATCTTCAAACATACAGAAGATGTTGACATACTCGATAGGTTAAACACTATAAATGGGACCCGTGGCGATATTATTAATAAATTTGATAATATTTACAAGTTATTATCGGCTTTCAGTGGTGATGGACGTACTGGCACAAAACATGAGGATCTGACGGTTCCCAAACCGGTCGACGGTGCAGAATCTGCTTTGATTGGTGATGGACGTACTGGCACAAAACATGAGGATCTGAAGATTTCCGACTCGGATGATGATGATTCGACTTTGAGGAATGATGAATCTACCAGCGCATGTCATATAATCGATGACATTGTGGTCACGACAATTGCACATGACATAATAAATGGTAAGTTAGATACTCTATTAAAATATTATAAGTTTCCCGAATGCATAATCCGAATTTTTGCGAAATTTGCATCAATAATTAATAATGGTGGCGTTAAAATTGAGGCCGACTTTAACTATGGCCACAACGGTCAAGTTAATGGTATCAAGTCTTTCATTATAAATGATCATGTATTTAATAATAATATTGATACTTGTGATGAGAATAATGTCATACTGAAAAACTTCATTCTGTACATGATGAGTATCGACACTATACGCAGTCTTCTGGTAAATAAGATTGGTGTGTTCTCTTATAATTTAATCCCCATAAACCATATTAATGATATAGAGAAGTTCTACAATAATTGCCATCAGACACATGATCGCCCGGAGTGTTATCTCTGTGGGGATGGGAGCCGATTGACGAGATTAATCGCGCTGAATATCAATGCACTTGACAATTCAGTAAAGGGGGGATTTGCTCCTAAAGATATGTATTTAAAAGATACATACACACTTTGGGACTTTTATGATAAACCGAATGATATGATTGTATATCCGGATAATGAGCTTATTATGACACCTAATTTATATGGCAGTCCTTATCAAATGGAGGATAAACTATTCGCATGTGCACTAAAATCGATTGCCAGTAAAATATTAACTAATTTAGGTCTAGCTAGTTTAATGAACACATCAACGTCGCATTCTACTATGTATAACATCCGATCAATAGTTGGTGGAAGTGTCGATTTCTATGATAGAACACCTGTAGAAGTTAATTCAGACGCAGTTGGTTTGTATTATTATATTGTTAAATATTTACAATTTTATAAGAAAATATTTATAAGAGCAGATGGTTACAACGATAAAAATGAAACACTAAGATTTATTTCGATTATAGCTGATTTTGAAAGTATATTCCAGCCACTTATTAAATTAATATTTCAGAGGACAGATGGTCCGTTTTCAAATATTGAGATGATGAATATATTGAGAGAAATTAATAAAATATATACAAAATACTCCAAGGAGCCGGATTTTCTGACAGTTGCAGTACAAGCACTTGTTAATGAAATTAACAAAAGATACATGCTTGTTAAGGGTGCTAATATAGAAAAAGAAATGAGGAAGAATTTAGTAGAAAAAAGTTCTATCAACACCGAGTCGAATTGGGGCGAGGAACTTTCTTTGGATATCGGTAGCGGTGTCGATCTCAATGTGGAAAAAACATTGGATAGTTTGATAGCTCCATCAGATAGATTAAGTATAGATCTTCAGAAAACGATGGATAAAAAGAAAAAAGAACTACTAAAACGCATGGAAACCCATATGGATGGATACAAAATAGATGGGGATTTACAATTTATGCCATACCCTCTGCTTGACACTCTATATACTTTTAGAAAAAGTATAGATAAAGAATTTGATGAGTTTTTTGCATCAAATAAGTCTAATATAAATGAGCATCAAATGAAGGATGACACTCAGAGGGATTTGTTGGATTATACGATAAAAATTAAGAATTATAAAACTATACTAGATAACTGTAGAACTAATGATGACAAAGTACTGGCCGTGTCCAATATGATACTTGCAAAAGATTTAAATTTATATGGAATAGATGCGATTAATATGATGTTTCATGAAACTGTTGTATTTTCAGTACAGACTCTCAGAATTCTTTATACCACGCTCTTAACATATTTTAATAACATAATGTATTTTGATACAGATACGATACTAAAAAAATATATTAATTTTAATATATTGTCAAAATATATTGATGGCGGTATTCTGGACAGTATTGGTAATCCGGCAGATAGTAATATTCATGTTGATCACGCTGGTGCGGTGAATAGGCAGCCACTTTTTCAATATATTTGCACCATTATATCTCTTCATTTATTTGGTGAAATAAATGATTCCTTTAGAAATAAAGTTGAAGGACTTCGTTTAGATGTGACGGTCGATGAATTTATCAGAGCCGCAATATCATTAGCCGATTGGGAATGTGTAGATTCATATTTAATATCCATACTTGAATCCATGCATTACAAATTCAGCGATATAACAACCCTGACTGTTAATAGATCTAAAAATGCAAAACATGTGAAAAATCATGTATATTTCAATATGGATAAATTACACTTGCATATAAGGGATACAATAAAAGATTGTCGATTTTATATGGATCTTTTGAAACCTCATATTAAAAATGATATAATTAAAGTATACGACGGTGAAGATAACAATCGCGTAAATTTACTGAATATTAACACGCTTGACTCATTGTTTATGGATATGTTTGTCAAACAAGCCACCGAAGAAAACACAGTTATGAAACTAGAGGAACCTCTACTGGATAAGGTACTTACATTTATTAATAAAGCATATCACGCAAGAGTAGGTAAGGATCAGTCTAATTGTCAATATAATTTAATCTGCGATGAAATAGTATTTAGAATAGATAGACCGTATACTATGAATTTGGTCAACTTCAAGAGAAGTAGATTATATAATTTAATTTATGATTGTAGTAAATCTAATGAAAAATGTCCATTATTTGGAATAGATAAAGATAATGTTTATTATATGCTGGAACTAAATGAAACACATTGTAGTAATATATTTGGGGCAATAAATTATGGTTTACATGAAATGTTATTGTCATTTTATGACACATTTACACGTAAAATATATGCACCTGTAATTAGAAAATTATTACAGGGAAAAATTGCTACCAGTGTTAGATCAATAAATAACACATATATTGATATATATGATGGTGTTGATAATGATGATGTTTATAGTAAATTTAACGAATATAGAGATGAGTTATTAAAAATATTCTTACCACCCTCTAATTCAACTACATATATAACCAAAACAAACGCGCTTTTGTTACAATTTTTAGGATATGAAGATTCGTCAACAAAAATAAATATAACGCACATGATATCATCATTTGCAGATCTGAGTGATGGTATGAAGGATAACATGGCAATTAAAATACCACAGTATATAAGATATTTTGAAGTTATAAAGCACAAGATAAAAAATGTTCGTGAAATGCTTCAACTTTTAAGTAATGATTTAGAAAGAACAAATATTAATAATATAACCGGTAAATATCCATTAGTAGCATCGGTAGAGAGTGAAGATATTGATTATCATCAAAACCACAATCTCGACGAGAGCGATGGTTTCTATGTGCTTACCGAAACTTATAAACTGATTTCAGATAAAATAACAAATCAAATGTTACCGTTCGAAGAAAATATTGGTAAAAGAAAACTTACGGATATGGTTTTAGGATTCGACGACGTATGTAATACGATATTATCAATGTTAAATGAAATTCATAGCGAAGTACCCAAACAATCGATATATATGCAGATTAAACCAAAGTTCATACAAGAATTTAAAGATTCATATAATAAATCCCCATTGTTGCCATTATCTTACATTAATATGACAATAATTGATTCGATACAGTATGAAGATATATCATTGCGAATTAATGATATATTTTCAGAGATAGGTACCGATGAATCTATGTTTCAAAGGGGTATAAAAACATTAATGTATTATGATAATGATATTACAGACAAGATAATATCAGGTCCGATACAAATCGTCGAAATGTACAATTCAATATCTGACAAGTTTTCAAATATAGATACCTCTATTTATACTGCGAGTGTAAATAATATACTACCTCTTATTAGGTATGTTAATAGTTTATTGCTATACAGTAACATGACAATCGCTGAACATAAATCGTTACAATTTGGTAGATCCATAATATACCCGGAATCTGCCATGCAAAATGATGCGGATAATGACACCATATCAAGAGCCATAAATCATCTGACCGATATGGAAAATATGTATATGGTCCATTTATACAACTCCAAGAAACATCAATTAAACATACTTGGTGAAAGTATAAAGAACGAAATTATGTCAGAATTTCACCATTTGCAAATATTTAAGGGTGGTAATGATGCTGACCAAACGTCAAATATTGACGAAAAAGCTATAGATGAGGCTTCCGAGAAATTGCAACGTATTACGGATAGATTAAAAAATATGAATATTACTATACATTTTACACCAATCGAACAGGTTGCTATTACGGATAAAATGGTGGCTAATTTAAACGGCGCTGTAAAATTCTACGAAGAAGCGGCCAACCCCACAACTTCATATGATGACCTAGCGTTTAAAATGCAAGAAGGTCACACTCTTATATATTCCATCTTGCATATTCTAAAATTTGATGATAAACAGCTGAACCGCTTACGTAATGCATTTAATAAAAATATTAACAACATGAAGGATGTAAATCAAAGATTAACCAAACAGATGAAGGATGAAACTAATAAGCTAAAAGCAGCCGTCGCTCAATCTCATAATGATGGCACCATAAGCCATGAAAAGATTAACGATATGACCACAAAAATCAAAAATCTTCAAGCAAAAATAAAGAACTTAAATGATCACATTGCTAAATTAGATAAAGAGGTTACAAATGTTCATACATCGATGGACACTGCTAAGGGTAATCTTACCAAACAACCGCAACGCGGAGTTACCATGGAAATAGGTAAAACAGGTGGTGACACAATAGGTGGATTTACAAGGAAACAAATATATAACATAATTGCGGATCCCGGATCCGTAAGAATGGACCAACATGCATTTATAGGATCTGATGGTCTAATATTGGAATCCCTTATGGAACAAATTACTTCGCCTAATATAGATAATAATATATCAAACATTGTTAAAAGATTTAATGAAAAGAAATCTGACGATAATGAAATAGATGCAAAGGATATGATTAGAGCAATTCTTGAGCTAAACATCTTCCCAATTAATGTACATGCCATGCAGCGACATATACCACTCGCAAATATATATAATTATTCATATGCATTTGATAGATATGTCACATCATATTTTGGTTATACTGATGAAGATAATTTAGATAATCCTATGAAAACAACAGCTTGGAGATCTTTATCATATGATGATAAAGATATTAATATTGCGTTTCCTTGTATGTTGATTGATCCATATAGATTAGTAGATAGATACTTTTACGGAATGGTTAGAACAGAGCAGGATAAGTATTTTCCAATTGCTAGAATGATGACAGGTAGCGATAAATTAAATATGGGAGTTCCAAGATTCCTAAACGACCAACTGTGGAACAAAGTTCTACTAAATTCAACGTTACCAGCCTCACACTTTAAAAGCAGCTCTCTTAATAGAAATTTTATACAGGGTGGAAGCTATTTTGATGCATTAAATGGGTTGTGTAATTATTGTTTTGAAGAATTAAAAGAAATTGAAAAACTTGCGTGCATTTCTTTTAAAGCCTGTATTGATGCTTCATTGAATATGTTAACCGACTCAATTAAATCTGCTAGTGATGATATTAACACTGATCTTAAGATTGGGAAATTGTCGAATTATAAATCTCGCATGTGTATCGACGAAATTTATAAGTTAGACTCATTAAAACGTCGAATTGTCGCATTTAACATTAAGTTAAAAACTATATGCGAGTTAATTATGCAAAAATTTCCATCATGGGATTTAATTGTAAATCCAACATTGTTTTTGACATCGGATGCGCGTATATTTCTTGTATATGTGGCTTTAATTTATGTTTGGTTCAATATAAATAAAGATAACATAAAGACAATTAAGGCAAGGAGTCCTGATGGTAAAATCCACAACGTCCTTTCTCGCAAATTTCAACAAATGGTACATCCCGAAATTCGTCACCAAAAATCCATCATATTTTCATATTATCCATCGGAAGGATCGGACATGCGATATTTTGAATTATATAATATTTCAAGATATAAGCCGATAATTGCAGATAATTTCAAAGTGAGCGATCAAGTCATTATAGATTTTCAAGAAGAAGGTTATGAGAGATTTAATACTCAAATCGTACGTAATTCTATGTTTATAGTGAATATTCAGAGATTTCTGAGAGCTCGTATATATGACCTTGTTGTGAGAGCACAAAAATCAATAGAATCATCGATAAAAATTGCAGATCCCAGCATTACAAATTTATACGGAGACTGGAGACTTGGAGATAAAACTCATCCAGATTTTCAAGTTGATTTCAATCACCTGAGTTGAAATAAATATCTATCCACAGCAACCTCTTGGATTAATGTATTCAATTGTGAAACTATCTTATTTTTCTCTTCAGCTATATACCACATATGTTCATCAACTGTAACATATTTACTTTTTTGTGGTGCGATTGCTATGTATATAAACACATCAATTACCCTGTCTCTCTCAGGTAAATCTTTGTGCGCACAGTATCTAAAAGCACGTCCTATTACCTGTTCTAATCTTGACATATTCCAATGCGGTTCCATAATATGTACCTGTCGCACGCGAAGTAACGACACCCCCTCCTTTATGCTCGGTGTACCCAATATTATTTGCATCATAGAACCTTTGATATTCTTTGGATCATTGTATATATTTTTCATATATTCTCTATCTATCATAGATTCATCTCCTGACCATATTCCGTATCGTTTTGGTCCTGGACCATCTGCCAATACATTTTTATAACCATAATGTTCCAAAACTTTAACAAACATAAGAATACCCCCATATCTTAAGAAATTCGAATATATAAATACGGGTCCTTTTGCTATAAGTATGTTATCAAGTATCATACGAAACTTGACAGAATATCTGTTAAGCTTTGAGCCAAGCGCATCATTAGTAAAACTTTTTTCGCCATCCTCTTCTATCAAACCATTTGGAAACGCTATATTTGATATAGTCCTAGCCCCTATCATAAAATTATTAGACAGAGATAGTATATCGTGGGAATGTTTCACTCTTCTATTCTCATCCACAGCTAGATAATTTTTATACTGAAAATCGTGCATCTTGCACTCGACAATATTGAGTATTTTCTTAGGGAACGTATATGAAGGCGCGCCTTCATAATATGATATATACCCACGCATCAAATTCTGCAGTTTCTCTTGATTCTTCAGCCTTATTCCCATTTCTGTCATCTCTATAAATTCATCATTGAACTCTTTACCTGTAGGTAATGGCGTAGATGGTCGCAATAGGTTAATAGTCAGTGCCAACTCTACAGGTTTATCAAATACAGGAGTTGCTGACATTATTACTATACGTAGGTCATCAGGAGCTTTGTCTATAAAAGATGATATAGCCTTGTACATGGTACCCGATTCAGATACTATATTTTGAACCTCATCCATTATCAATACTGTTTTTTTCAGAGATATATCATTGTCCTGTATGAGTGTAAGAAATTTATTGTATGATATTATTCTGTAATATTTGTCTATTTTAGTGTTCGCTTTTGCTAGTATGATATCACGTCTCGGTCCATTTAATCCAGATCTATCCACATCGGTCATATATTCATCATCACTGCATCGGGTGTACAATTCTTTATATACATTGCCCACAAGAGAAGCAGGACATACATATAAGATTTTACGGTCATGCTTCCAAGCCTCTGCTATTTGAATACTTGCACATGTTTTTCCTGCACCTATCTTATGTACTATTAATAAGCTCTTATAATCAGTATCCGGTGATATAAATTCACCGACAAATAACTGCGGATTCTGATGTTTATATGTCTTTGGATTACATATTTCATCAAATTTTTGGTATGATAATATTTTTAAATGACTGAATTTCTTAGCAATTTTTGCTTGAAAATCAGCATCTTTTATGTTGGGAAATGCAGGCATATTATATATTATATAGTATTATATAATCAGCATATATATTAAATATGTACATCTTTTTAGACTTCGACGGTGTTCTCAATACGTATCCCGAAGTGTTCTGTATGCGAGATTCTAATATTTTTAATAGTAATCTGATGCATAATTTTATTACACTTGTCAAGGTATGTACATTAATATTACGTCTCGATGTACATATCGTTATAACAAGTACACGCCGATACAGAAGGGATATAGTAGATGTTTTCATAGGTCTAATGGTGTTCGAATTTCCTAATTTAAGTAACATATCCATATCACTGCAGCCGTTGGATAATGCAGAAACTTCATCAGATAGGTCCGATGCTATATATCGATATATTTCTAGTAATAACGTCGACAAATGGATAACCATAGATGACCTAGATTTGTTTAGTTTTCATGACAGCATAATGAATGAAAATTTTATAAAAACATATCCATTAGAAGGGTTCACAAAAGATAAAATGACAGCAGCACTGCGCAGAGTAATCACTCAGCATACTCCTTAACATATCTATATACTGCTACATCTCCATCATTTTTTATGTAGGTAAATCCCAACTTCTCGAACATATGTCTGGAAACAATATTATCATCATCTATACGCGCATATACTTCATCAAGATTCATATGTTTTATATAGGCAGATACACTTTCTGAACCGTATCCTTTTCCTGATTTATTTATAAATATTCTTATATTATTGGTATCATACATACCAATAATACCTATTAATTTAGCTCGGATAAATATACCGAAATATGGGTCATTTTTATCGTTCATATTCCATTGTATAAATTTATTTATCCTGTTGATTGACCATATCTTACCATTACTTATATTCTTCATAATTTTCTCATCACGAACTATTTTTGTTAATGCTTCCACATCGTCCATGTTAAGCTTCCGAAACATTAATCTTTTTGAACTAAACATTTTATATAATATATCAAATATATTCAATTCTTTATATAAATGAACAAGAGTGTGATATATTTCGACCATAATGCTAACACATTACCTAATCAAGATACTTTAAATACTCTGTTAGAATGGTCATTAAAAGGTAATCCGTCAAGTGTATACCCGAGTGCTGAATCATGCAAGAATTTACTTGATAACTTCAAATACGAGATATCCAAGCAATTTTCTTTCGATATTAATCTGTTCACGATACTGTTCACATCAGGTGCATCAGAATCAAATTCACAGATATTAACAACATGCTGCAGAGCATTTATTCGAGCAAAACAAATAGTTCCACATATCATAACATCCAATGTAGAACATGATAGTATTATGGAACTGTGCAAAACAGTCGAAGATGTGGATAAATATAAGTGTCACAGGCTACGAGTAGGAACTACTGATAAATATTTCGGTATGATTGACCCAACTGAACTGAGTAATGCAATACGCCCGAACACATGCATTATTTCTGTAATGATGGCCAATAATGAAACAGGTGTGATAAATAACATAAAAAATTTAGCATACATAGCTCATACAAAAAATATACCGTTCCATACGGATGCTGTCCAGTATATACCAAGAGGCGATTTTAATGTGACAGAATTAGGAATTGATTCATTTTCTCTATCATTTCATAAGTTAGGGGGGCCCATAGGATGCGGTATATTAGTAATAAAAAACTCCTTAATCGAAGGGTACGGGCTACCTCCTCATATATACGGTACGCAACAATTAAACCTACGCGGAGGCACTATACCCATCGCTCAAATAGCCGCATCTAGAACAGCATTTCTACAGCATTTTAACAACAGGAGTATAAAGAATATAAATTTAGTATCCCTAAAGCGCTATTTTCTTGAAAGGTTAACAAATACATTCCCTTGTATGTATATATCACATTATAAGAGACTACAAGATAAATCAATGCTCCAACCTATTACAGTTGTACTAATCACATCACCCGAGGTTAATACATTATCAAATACAGTTCTGTTATCAATATGTAAGAAAAATATATGTAATATAAAGATAAGAAAACTACTGTCAGATAATGGTATTATGGTCAGTATCGGCTCTGCATGTAAAACTGGCGGTGTATTTGCCAGTCACGTCCTCAAAGCATATGATGTCCCATGCGAATTATACCCAGGTATCATTAGAATAAGTTTCGGCGATACGAATACTTCAAATGAGATAGATATTATGTTAGAGTACATGTCAAATATAATTACGAGTAATATGGCTGACAAATAATATACATATATAATGTGTTTCTTTGAGAGGTACAGGGATATATTTGGTAAGCCAAATGAGGGAGCGCACAGCTATAGACTGTTCGGTCTTGCTATTGTGGATGTTTTATTGACAGCATTGGGCATAATGCTTATATCCCGTTATACGACTATGTCGGTGTTGAATATAACCATTATTACTATCATATCAGTTATTTTGATACATAGATTATTCTGTGTTAATACTGCTGTTAATAAGCTCATATTTGGAGTTGTATAAAAAATTGAATTATATTATCACATATATTAACCTAATCAGTTCCAGAAGCATCGTTTTTCTCAGAAAATGAGTTCAGGCACTCCTAACGTCAACGAATCTCAGGAATATACAACCATCGGAAATATAGAAAATGTCATACATCAACCTTATGCCATAAGCGGGTCATGGGATGACCCAGAGGATGTTCCTGTGAGTGAAGTTGATGCCCAATCCGATACTCATACAATCGCAAATACAACTACTACTGTAAGTATTCATCACGACAATGTCGAAGGATATTTGGGTACTCTTATAAATCAATTGCGAGTGATAAGTATAGTTGACTTGACAACAACATGCAGAGCTGCCATTCGTAATGGATTCACGGCTCAGCATGTAATTCAAGCAATGAATGCTGCATCCACGCGACATATATTGGAGACCTTTGCATTTGAAAAGATGGAACCGATAGACAAAAATATGGTAATATCGGCACATGCCAAACATCGCGAAAATGCCAGAAACAACATACAACGACCTCAGTTGGGAGAGAGACAGGTGTCAACACCTGATAACTTCAGACCATTGGATATTCGACCCCGGATACAAAGACCTATCAATAATTCGTTCAATCAACAAGCACGACGATAATATTTATACTGGTACAATAGGGTTTGTTTGTAAATTACTTATACCTCTAATTTTCATTGGTATAATGAATTTATTTTTGTCTATAAATAAATCACATGTACCGATGGGTAATATTATATTCTCCATGTTGCTTATATTTTGAAGTGTTACGTCATACCACGACACGGGCATAGTAGGATTCATAAATATATAATCAGTAGTAGTATACGCGCCGGATACATAGAATTTACTACTGTTTATATAGCTAGATATTTTGCTATAATCGATAGCATATCCATATTTTAATATAACCGGTGTTATAAACTGTGACAGATTTATATTGAAGTTCTGAATGTTAATAACATCACCTCCTATTAACCCGTGATTAGGTAAATAAAAACACATCTCAACTGTATCAGAAGTCGACGGATTAGGTGACGCTACGAGAAGTATCTGTATGCTTACAAATACATCATTATTTGTAAATATAGTTCCATTTCTGTACAGTGCAATTACAAGCTGGTCCATGTGAGTTATTGGGTTCGATAATATTATTTTGTCAAAAACAGGTGTACATTTATATTTTCCTATAGAACTATCATATACAGCGTTGAATATAAATGTATACGTAGACAGCGCGTCTATTATAAAATTCTGCCGTTTTATGTCCTTTATTTCTAACATCAGTGTCACATTTTCGTTGTCGTTAGATGGCGCGTCTTCGGTTTGATACAATGAAGGTATATTCGGGTTCGATAGATTACTCGGTATGTATTCTCCATTCAGTAGGAAATAATCTGATATTGTAGGATTATTCATAAGTATAGACTGTGATTTTGCTGCTATTTTCATATAAAATTCTCCTACTGTTATTTCCATAACATTTGATAATATTCTGTTCACGTATATCGCATTTATGCTACTCGAAGAACCGAATGGTATGATACGAAATATATATGTATTATTAGAGTTGGTTCTATAATCAGAGCGGGTGCTATCTATTAAAATATAGGTGTCGTATATATTTGTTGCATGTGTTAAGCGAGACGGTGCTGTTAACGACATGGTATATAAATGTTATAAAAATAAATAATTTAGAACATCATAAGACTTTAATATTATACTTTGTTGCAAATTCTGATGACATTGTTTTTAGTGCATTGAACTCTATCGGAACTTGAACAGTTAAATAGTCCATCCTGTCGATATCTTTCATCAATTGCTCTGATTTGTATGTCAGTTGATTCACAGAGTCTCTGACTACTCCATAATATGGGTCAACATACCATTGTTGTACAATATTACCCGCAGTAGTATTGCGGTCCCTATCATACAAATAACTTATATAATCCCAATATCCCGACAATTTAGCATTAGTCATCATAAATTTATATCTCTGTAGTACTAGGTCATTATAAGACCCGCCTATTTTATTCTTCAATGATGTCAGTTCATTGTTGTCAGCCATATACTGCATGTACATTTTGGATAGATTAATTTCCAATGTGGTTCTGTTACGATTCACTTCTACTATCTTAACTATCTCTACTATTTTTGCTTGTAATTTGTTGTTGACAGAATTATATGTAGGACCCCACGAAACTTTCCATGAGCCATCGGCGTTGGCATATTGGAGCCTGTTATTTGTCAGATTTACCATATCATCCTGAGCATTTTTCAGAAAAGCTGCCTGAGTTTTCTCTTGATTTATCAGGTTATTAAGTGTGTTATTGTTAATATCTTTCACTGATGTTACTATAAAAGATGTCGTAGGTATGACACTTTTTACGGGAGGCAATTGCGGCATGCCACCGTTCGCAAGTTGGGCATTCAATGTATTCCTCAAAAGATTTATCGGGTCAGACATATTTATATATGGATGTTATTTAATTATAACGTGGAATATTTTTCACAACGGACAAGGACGCGATTGTCATAAATTGCAGAATTGGAGGCAGTGTGGGAATTTTAGATATATATCTTAGTTGTACTGGTGTCAAATTAGCATACAATTTACCGAACACATTCTGCTCATCCGCCGTCAAATTATTTATTATATTAGGTAAAAGTTTTGATATAGTATTTTTGTCAGCAGCGCTCATATTCGGAAATGTTTTTGCTAGTTGAGTCATCACAGACGTAACAGCCGTCGGTATCCATGATGGTGACGCTTTTGCGGTAGACACAACCGGTGGTACCAATGGAGGTACTTCTATAGGTTTATAAACAGGAGGTTTTTCATATTTAGCAAGGTATGCTCTCATAACTGTCATGTACGCATTATTATTATCATCTACATTTTTTATCATTGCAACTTGGTCAGCTGATAATGTTTTTGTACTTCTAATAACATCTACAAGATTGTAGAGTGCTTTGTTTTTATTTAGCATGAGTGCATCTACTGGGTTTGCATTGTATGCCAAAACTGCTTCATTGTACAACTTTTTTGCATCATCTATCTCAGTAGAAGTATATGAATTTAGACCATTATATAACCTATCCATACTGCTAGAATATGATAGCTTTGTATTAATAAATGCTATACTATCGACGGTCTGATTATAGTCATATCTATTATTGTACAATGCTGGCATTGCCTTATTCAGCTCATTATACGCATTGTAATATTCCGTAACAGTATCTTTCAATAAATCAACAGGAGGTGCACCAGTTGCAGCTTTATATAGTTCATTCACGACATATTGTCTATTGTAAGCTTTTCGGGCTAATTCTATCTTATTATTTGCAGCATCAACTGGGGGATTAACAGAATAAAATGCTGCATTTAGAGTATTCTTTTGTTTATTTAATAGGGCTAGAGTAGCCTGAGATGATGGATCTGTAACATATGCTGTTACTAAATTTCCCTTCATTTGAACCGTCCTAATGTTCAGGTATGAAATGTATAAAAGCAAGCATAAGCCTATGATACACAAAGCCCATTGTATGTCGTCGCACATGTTATATATATAATTATATAAAACTTTTTATTTACACATGTAATATCTATTTAATATATATGATATAATGAGTGTATTAACACTGGGTTCGATATCTTTCACCAATATAAACGCGACAAAAATAAATATACTTGATACAAATCCTGGCACAACCTCGAATGGTAATTTATGGTATTTTAATAACAGCTACAACGTACAGACCCCAAGTGGCGCCCTCGTAGCTGGATTAATCGCAAATTCAACGGTCACAGTTACCTCAATAACACATAATCAAGTATTGATATATGAAAGTAAACAGGATACATGGATAAATTATACTATATCGAATGCAACCATCAGCGACATATCATTTACAGTAGGCTTCGACTTCTATTATGTACCAAATTGGATGCTGTCGACGGATTCAGTATCACCTAGTAATTGGACCATCTTTCAAAAATATTTGAGACATTCACAATCACAGGAGTTTCTACCACCCGTCGTATATACATTCATAGGACCTAATTTCGGTCAACCCGTTTCATCAAGTAGGGTCGGCTTCGATGGACTTGTGTATATAAATATAGTTAATTACACCTTCTGGTATACTATTGATTTCAGACGAAACCCTCCTGTATTTGCATCCTATGCCGTAGGCTCGGCGTTATCCGGATTATCAGATGCGTATTACGGGTCAATCGTGGGTGCTAACGGTAGAATGTACCTGTGTCCAAATGTAGCAGGAAATACAAGTGTATGGCACTATATAAATACACTTACGACACCACCTACTTTAGTCTCATACCCACAGAATAGCGGGTACAATATTCCTAATAATCAGTCTGTATTCGGGGGTGTAATGGGACCAAGTGGTAGGTTATATTTAACACCATATAATGTATACTGCTCATCTACAGTTTGGGTATACATTGATACAACTACTACTCCTCCAAATGTTATATCATTCAATAATGGTATCGGTGCTAATTTTCCGACGCAATATGCATTTCTGGGAGGTACGATAGATACGAAAGGTCGCATATTTTATGCACCGTATGGCATTACCGCAACTCAAACAATATGGTATTATCTTGATACTTCTAATAATACACTGTTTTCATATACAAATTCTGTAACAGCGATAACATTTGGGGCCTACAACGGCGGTACATTGGATTCATTTGGTCGTATATTTTTCACACCATATCAAAACGGAAACAGTACGATATGGCATTATGTTGATACGACTACGTCGCCTCCGCTTATGAAAACGTACAGTCAAAATAGTGCACCTGGTATAAACACCCAGTATTCAAGAGCGGGTATATATTGTCCATCTGGTAGGATATTTTTCGCACCATCGGCACAATCCAAATATACATATTTTCATTACATCGACGTGAGAGGAACGACTCCCGTTGTGGTGTCGTATCCAAATCCATATTCTTCCATATTTACACAAGCGTTTCCACATCAATGGGGTTCTATAACAGTTGATGGTAAAATAATATGTCAGCCTAGAGATTCATCAGTAGGTAGTATATGGATGTATATTGATACAATGGCAAATAAACCGCTAAATTCACCTTTTGCATACTCTACATACTATGCTCATCCTTGATTACATTTTATTGTAATATGGACATGTTAAGAGTGTGTGCTTAACTGGTGTATTTGTGTTTGTTTTTATGTAATGATAGTATGATACAGTCGTCTGTAAATTTGGCATCATCATTATATCACCGGTATCCAATAAAACAGCACCTGACCTATACCCACTCGTTATAATTGTCTGATTATGTGGATTAAAATACGAATATACGACAGGTGTAGTCGTTGGTGTTATGTACAATCCGTATGTTATTCCAAAGGTAGCAGGTGTCAATACTATCATATTATCCGGAGAAAGTACAGCACCCCCATATGCTATATTTGAACCAACAGCCGACGGAGTGAATCCGCTCGATTGTGAGTATGATACAACTGTAGGAGGGGTAGCTGTTGTATTCACATATAACCATACACTTGATATAGCTTCTTGACCACACAGCATATAAACTCTATCATTCGTATCTAATACACCTGTCGTATATGAATTTGTATACACAACAGAGTATCCACTGTTTTGAGAGTATGTGTATACGACTGGGGGTATAACCGATGCATCTATATAGTGCCATATGGTGTTTTGACCATGCACGTAAGGTACAGGGAATACACGATTTTGTCTATTTATGACACATCCATGATATCCTTGAGACGCGACACCTGTTGTATTTTGATATGTCCCAACCGTTGGAGGTGTTGTATTTGTATTGATATAATGCCATATTGTACTCGTATTGTTTTCTGATGGTGCTAAAATAACATACCCGGTTGATGTTAAACAGCCGCCCCTATAACCGTTCACATAAGTGATACTACTTTGCTGATATGATGTTATTATACTGGTTGAACCGTTTATATAATGCCACACAGAATTTGCAGTGGAAGCATATGGGCAGTAGAATATATTATTTTGTTTAGATAAGACTCCACCCATATACCCGGATGCTGGTATAGCTGCAAGTGTCGGATAAGCTACATGTGAATATATAGAATTTGATACATCAATATAATACCACTGTGTAACAGCAGTTGCGGCAGTTGGCACATAATATAATCGTTTATTCATAGTTAATACACCTCCCTGTATGCTATTAGCTGGTAGCGAATATGCCGTGGGATATAACACCACTGTATTCTTATTTTGTGCAGTATTTGATTCGGTTGCTCCGTATGATAAATATGATACTATGAGAGACCATTCTGTTACATGATTACCAATGGTCCAATCAGGTACATATTCAAACACAGGGATATATGAATTTAGTGTCGTGTTATGATAGAATCCGAATGAAATTTTATAGTTAATCCAAGCCGTCGATGTCGAATTATACATAATCAGACTATTATCCTGCGGGGATGCAAATGATGTCGATATACCACCTACTGTCGATATTGTCACCGTCGAGGACGACTGTCTTAAGTTTAAATTCGGTGCTGTATACCATATATCCCCAGCTACAGGTGTCGAGTTTGTTACAGTTTGTAGCTTTATGTACTTATTTTTTAACGTCTTACATTTGAGTGACCCAAGTGAATTAAGTGACATCCTATATATGTATATTATTATTATATTAACTCCTGTTCATAAATGGATGACACACGTAATTCTTGTTAAAATTAACATTAGCACCAGTATGTATATACAACCATTCAGTTGAAAATGTAGCCTGATTATGTGGGGTTAGCCATATCCTACCATAGTGATCCAAACATCCGCCCTTAAATGGATTTGTAGCAGTAATAACAGTAGAGCCATATACATCGTTTATATAAGAAACAACAGAAGGTGGAGATGTTTCTGTATTTATATAATGCCATATAGATGATACCGCTTGATTATCTGGCAATAAATATATACGTCCGTCGGGTGTCAAAATACCTCCTGTATATGGTGATATATTTGTTATAATGGATGATGTATATGGATTCGAATATGATATTATTGTATTACTCGTTGTATCTATGTAATGCCATGTAGTTGCCTGTGCATGAGTTCCCGGTATCAAATATATATGTTCTTTTCTAGTTAGAACTCCAAGAGAATATCCAGTGCCATCGGTTATTCCTGTTGTATTAGAATATGACACTATTGAATCACTTGAAGGTGTTACATTTGGCAAAATATAATAAAATGATGTACCTGCTGATATACTTGTCGGGATATGATAAACATTGCCATTAGGTGCTACTGTAAAATGACCGTTCCCTATGGCACTTGATGATAATGGGAATGTGTTCACTGTTGGAGGAGTTAATGTATAATTTATACTATGTAAAAAAGTAGCACCGTTGGCTACAGTTTGTGATAATATTCCTAAATATATTCTACCATTCGGATGAGCGCACCCGCCCTGATATGGGGTTGTTGTACTGGTTGTACTTGTAGTATAAGTAACAGTAGTTCCGGTCTGTGTATTTATGTATATACCATACGTAAAATTATAATTAGGTGATATAAATGCCCTGTATTGGCCTCCATTTATGATACCGTTTGAGGTAGATGCCCCCGTTGTCACTCCTAAAAATGTTAGAATCTTTTGAGATATTGGTTCTATATAATGCCACACCGTTGATGATCCCTGTGATGTCGGTGCCATGTATATGAATCCATTGGGTAACGCGGCTGCTGTTGAATATGTACCAACGGGTACAGTTGTAGTATTATTATACTTAACTACTACAGGTTTTGATATACTTCCTTGTGCTACACAATAACCCAAATATGCTTGAAGTTTCAACCAGTTGATATTATAAGTTTTTAATGATACCGTTATACTTGTGAAGTAATTAGATTGTGTCCAGTCTGGAACTAAATGAGTGGCAACTGTCAATGTTTTTGCTGATGGGTCAACGTATACACCTTCCAGCTTCAAATTATTTACATCAGATGAAGTTCTATACACAAGTATAGACGGCGTTGTCTTTGTATTTAAAGTTATAGGTAATGTACCATATCCACCTATTACATATTTACCTGTAGATGACTGAAAATTAACAGATGTACCATCGTGCCATAAATCACCAGTGACAGGTGTATTATTCGTTACACTTGTAAATTCTACTCTGGTTGATGATACATTTTTGACAGATATAGAACCTGACATTTATATAAACAAAATAAATATATATATGCTACATATGTAGTACATATATATTTACAATAATACATCATAGTGCTCTATAGATAAGCTCGACACAGCGGACAAATGGCAGTGCGTCCGGTATCAATCCATGAGTCCAAACATGTCTTGTGATACGTATGTTTACACGGTGTTGTTATAACAACATCGCTTAAAATTTCCATACATATAGAACATGTCGGTGTCTCATATAGTGAACCCCGATAATATTCATCGTTTCGAATAGTTACACTGTCTCGAGGTGTCGGATTGCGCGGAACATCCCTCGCATCTGTTCGAGTGGCTCTCAGTGCTGTGAGTTCATTTTGTAGAACAATGAGCCTGTTTGTTCTGCTCCTTATTCCTATACGGAGTGATGTATTTATTTCAATTTGTTCCCGACATAATTTTTGTTCATGTGTCAGCATCTGAGTCAGATGGTTGTTTGTCTCGATGTGATAATTAATATCTTTTTGTAGGTCTGAATACAATGAAACAAGTTTATTGTACTCATCTACAGATATTTCGAGCTGTTTTGATACTGACACCGCAGTCTCGTTGATGGCAGACTTTTCAATCTGCTCGGTACACAGAATCGCCGTAAATTCTTCATCTTCATTAGAATTCAATCTGTTCCGAGAAAGCTGCTCAAATACGATAGTACCCATGGGTAAAATATTGTAGATGCTGAGTAATAGTACTATAGAAAATCAATTTTTTATATTAATGACATGGTATATTATTTATAAACAATGTACGCTCTTTTGATGATGGTTCGGAATGAGGAGAATGTTATAAAGTCAATTCAGTCTGTATCTAAATACATAGATACGATAATTATCTCTGATACAGGTAGCGAACAGAAGTACATGAAGCAATATGATTTTATAAACGATATGTACAGAGATACTCATGATATTCATATCAGACATGATAAAATGATAGACTTCTCTACTAATAGAAATATCATAATAGATTATGCTAATACTGTTCTGAAGAAACAAACATATATGTTTTTTATGGATGGTAATGAAGAGTTAGTAGCTACATATGATTTTAAGAAGAATACGGATGCGATGCTGGATAACATTGATATTTTTACAGTTGATGCGATATGGGACGATTATGGCAATGTTGTAAAGGGCTCAACTGTCAAATTCAGCAAAATACTACTTATAAAGTCTCATACCAATGTACGATACAGCGGTGCCGTGCATGAGTTTATAGACATAGTAAGAATTCAGCCTAAATTTTTAAAGTTAGAGGGGGTTAACATATATAAAAAAGTAGATTCAGTTGAGTTCAACAAGACCAATGATAGAATCAAGACCATGGACATTGAACTACTAACAAAGGATATGAATGATGGCAAATATCTAGATAGGTGCTATTTCTACCTCGCAAAGTGTTACAGATCCAGAGGCGAATATGATAAGGCTATAGAATATTATAAAAAACGTATAAATTTCAAGGATAATGAAAATGTAGAGATGACATATCTTGCATATTTGGACCTAGGGCAAATATATCAGAAAAATGATGATGAGAGAAGTATATATTACTTCATGATGGCCTATGAAATATGTCAGTTTATCGACCCGATATATTACATAGGAGTGGAGTTTTATAAAAAGAAAGCATACAATGCAGCATATACTATTATGACATCTCTGAGAGAGATAAAAGAGCCTACTTCTGTAGAATCTCACTCTGTTGTAAAAGATGCCTTTAATTCATTGTTGAGCGAAATATGCTTTAAATCAGGTAAAATAGGTTTATGTCAAGATAGGAAATATAGCAAGAATGTATATGTTATAGTAGGTGGTATATGCAGAAATCCTAATATTACGTGGGATATAAATTCTATTGACAATAACACTGATATATCAGGTGCTGAAATTATGTCGATTAATATGGCTATATATTTAGTAAAACAGAATAAAAATGTAGTATTTGTATGTAATGTGGATGATGTAAAAAGAGAGTGTATCGGAGACCATGAGCTGATATTATTACCCCTGAAACTATATGAAGAATTTATACCAACGGCAGAAATATACAGACTGATAATTATACGATATAATCAATATATCAGAACATTTAAAAATATTGCACATATTGATTTGATATTGGACGATCTGACACACGCGACACCTATGTATGACTTACCAGATTCTAAGAATTTTACAGTTCACGTACGCAGCTGGTGGCATAGAAAATACTTTAATAAGTTATATCCATCTATAAAAACAAACATATTACCCTGTGGTATAGACCCTAAAATATATAAACGAATACAAACACGCGATATACAAAAATGTAGGATAATATATGTAAATGAAGAGAGAGGTATCCTGAATCTCATAAAATTATCTACCATATTATCAGATGTAGCAGTTATAGATATTTATACTGTAGATGAGTATAGACTCCGCGATTACATAAAAAATAAACTGAATATAGATATACCCGAATGTGTCCATTTTAAGCAGAGATTACCATACAATAAATATGTAAAAATTATATATGGGTATGATATGTGGATATATCTACCTGATGAATTTATGGAGACTTTCTGTATTACAGCCATTGAAATGGGTATATGCGAAGTATTGCAGGTCCATAATTTTACAGGCGGATTATCAGAAACATCACCATATGCGGTTCCATACACCACTGATGAGAACACGCGAAATATAATCATCAACCGATCTGAATACACCAGCAGTATCATGAAAAGTTATGAACATTGCAAGAAATATACAATTAATAACATGATGAGTATTTTCGCATCTCTTCCAGTTTAAGACACAATTTTTATATGATAAAATGAATAATCTCGTCATCTTTTAATTTAATTTTCAGTCCCATACTATATTTTTTTATCTTTATAATGTTGATTATTTCTCTCAATGTTCTTCTTGCATCCGCTCCCTGAATTGATATACCTAATTGTTTATAATATTCAAACCCTTTATTATATCTTTCTTGTCGTGATATATTTAAGGCTGTGTTCTGTAATATTGTTGCTATATCTGTATTAGAATATAAATATATGAGTAATTTTTTATATTTACGTGCATCAATATCGATATCATTTATCCTACAATATATTATCACACTTCCCCGCAAATCTTTTTGAAATAATTTTACTTCATCTATAGCTGGGAATATTCTGGTGAGAACAAGATTACCATTTATTATCTGCTGTGTAAATTCTTGGATATTTGGGATAATAATCGTATTCATCTGTCGCAAGTTACTGTATATTATCTTAATTTCAATTTTTTATGAATATAATTGATGTTTGATTAGGTACATATTTGGTACATTATAAATGTATCACCACTGTATACCGATACACTCTGTCGAATTCACAGAGGATGAATTTGAGTTGCTAAAATTAATATGGGATGCCATATCATCGCATAAATGTATAACATTATACCCATCTACTATAAATAGATTCTTTACAGTTGAAAACGGTCTCGAATCTGTACGAAACTTTTATAATGCTCCAAAAATACAAACATACATAACTACTCACGAAGATATTAAGATAATGGATAGATGGATTGATATACCTATTTATCAGCTTGATTTGAACAGGTTCAGAAACTTACTACATATCCACAACTCTGAAAAAACAAGACAAACCACAAAGATATTATGGAATATATTGACCTTATACGAACAATTACAGAAATATGCGATGTATATTAATATAGATAAATATGAAATTACATACGTTTTAAGGAGAGTATGTAAAGTATAGTAAGGTATATACTTGTTTTTTGTATATCATAATATATTTGAATATTTAATAATATATATATATCAATGCAGTCTATACATAACGATAAAACAATGACCACGCAGTCGACCTTTATCACAAATGACCCATTTATCCACCATAAGGGAGCTGTCGCGTCATATTCCTCTAGAATATCAGAATTGATAATGTATTTAGCTGATGATAATGATATCATATCTAATTCTGTACTTGAAGTAACTAATGCCGAAACATTTCAAAATAATGAGACTCCTGTATCGGCCGGAATGTATGATCCTCGACTCGGGTCAATAGCTCAATTATTTACATGTATAACATGTGGAAATGATAATATTAACTGTCCTGGTCATAGTGGTTATTTCAGGATGAATCACGTTGTGATTCAACCTCTGGCATTGGATCATGTACTGAAATGGCTGAAAGTTATATGCTTGAAATGTGGCGGGCCCATGGTCAACAACGCAAAACTACAGAGAACCCCAAATGCAGACAAACTACAGGTCGCATCAGAAAGTGTCACAGACGGAAAACAGTGCATGAATCCTATATGTGGTGCTATACATGGAAAGATTAAACAAAGTGAAGAAAATCCGTTCATATTTCTACATGGAACAGGTTCTGACGAGATAAAAATGTTCCCAGAAGATATAAAAAATATATTCGAAAAGATATCGAATGAAACAGTATTATCATACGGCAGGAGCATACTATCACATCCAAAAAAATATTTGGTCACTGTATTAGTTGTATCACCTATATCAATCAGACCATATTTCAGAAATATGTCATCCATGAAGTCGCACAAGATGCCGCCAATTGTCGAATTTACAAAGAATATAATTAAAAGAAGCAAGATAAAAGGTAATGATGTCGACCACATCAAAAGGACACTATTCCTGAATAGATGCGTTTTTGATATGATAAAAGGTGGTGTAAAGGGAGGCTCAAAGGATACTAATGCTATAGGTGGTTCACCTGGTGACAGTGTTATGAAAGGACTAAGCGGTAAACATGGAGATATCCGAGGTAAACAATTCGGACACAAAGCGCTCAATAGTAGTAGGTTAACTATCACAGGTAATGCATTTCTCAAACTCGATGAAGTCGGTATACCCCTATATGTCATATCGAAACTACAAATATCAGAAACTGTTAGAAACTATAACAGACTGAGATTGACAAACGATTTGATGATGGGTCGTATATCTCGCATCAAAAAATACGGCTCAAGTAATGAAAAAATAATAAATGATACGAACATAAGCAACGTCATATTTGAAAACGGTGATATCGTGTATCGCAGGCTATACAATGGCGATATGGTTAATTTTAATAGGCAACCGTCTACCATTGAAAGTTCTATAGGAAGCCATAAAGCTGTTCTATTCGAAACAAAAACTATAAACACATATCAGATGAATCCGTGCAGTTGCGTGGGTTATGGTGCTGATTTTGATGGTGATCAGATGTGCTTAAAAGCACTACGTACAACACGCGCAAGAGCAGAAGCGGAGTTCCTTACACCTGTTTCGAGATGGTTTCTATCTCATCAGTATTCCAACGCAAGAAATGGCCAAATACAAGACAGTATCATAGGAAGCGCTCTGCTTACAAAAAATAACGTACTCATCGACAAGCTACATGCTATGAGAATGTTTGTATCGTGCCGCATGGATAATTATCCTAAATTTACAGAGAAGATATATACAGGCAGATCTGTAGTATCATTGTTACTTAAATTAGCTCCAGTTTCTTTCAAAACTGTTGCAAAGTTTTATAATGAGTCATGGAAGCAATTTATCAAGTACGAAGATGATGAGATATATGTTAAAATAGTGCATGGTAAGCTCATTACCGGTGTATTAGATGATACATCCATAAGCGCCGGTGCTGGTTCATTATTTCATGTTATTTCAAAAGAATATGATTCTGTCACAGCGTTCCAGATGATACATTATCATCAACAGTTATCAATAGCATATTTGAACTGCAGAGGATTTACAATGAGTTTGGATGATATCTTACTAACAAAAGAATCAGAAAAAATGATAGATCACATTGTATCAGAGAGAATAACTAAGTCTGAACAATATGCACGCCAGTACATCAGGGGCAATATTTATCCAACTATAAATATGACAAAAGAACAGTTTTACGAGGAACAGCAGCTGAACATACTGTCCCACGTGAATGATATATTCATACCAATATTTATGTCCATAGATCAGCCGAGTAATGGTCTATTTCAAATGGTGTCGCATAAATCTAAAGGTGACAGCGCCAACCTCATAAAAATGATGGGATATATAGGTCAGATAAAATTAGAAGGTAATCGACTGCGTGGTAAATTTTCTCCATATAGAACATCAATATATTTTCCGAGATATGCTGTAAATCCTGAATCAAAAGGGTTCGTAAAAGGCTCATATACGAGAGGTCTCAGTCATGTAGATATTTGTATGGATTCAGAAGAGGCTCGGGACCAACTCATACAGAAATCTCAGACAACTGCAATATCTGGTCATATGATGCGTGTACATATGAAAAATTTAGAAGGTTGTATGGTAAATTATTTGAGACAGACTATAAAAAGTCATATGATTTTACAATACCTGTACGGTGGAGATGGTGTAGATAACAGATATATGATAAAGGACACATTTTCCACTGTATTCCAAAGTGATGACTCTATCAGAAAATCATATCCCAAATCAACCGATACAGAAATAAAACAACTTATATCAGATAGAAATATATATAGAAAATTTATACATTCTCTGCATCTGCTTGGTATCTATCAATATAGTGATAAAATGATGGTACCTCTCATAATATCAAATGTAATAGACAGTGTACTGCATGAGAGTGGTACATTATCAGACGCGGGTGCTGATATTGATACGATGAGGCAAATGGTATCTGACTACATCAAAGATTTCAAATATACGCTATCGAATGTAACACAAAAAAGAAGAAAATCATACATTCCTGACTACTTCGATAAGGCTGTATTTCTCATAAAAATGATGCTTCAGATATGCTTGACGACTGATACACTGCTGAAATTAAATAAAAAAATTCTACAGATAATACTCGATACTATAACATATAAGTATAATAATACTCTTATAGACCCGGGTATACCAGTCGGTATTTTGGCCGTACACGCTGTTTGCGAGCCTATTACACAAGCATTTCTAAGTGCGATTCATGGGAAATCTGGTGATAATAAGGAAAAATTAAATTACATCAAGAAAATCGTAGGAGCCAAAGAAATATCGAACACATTCCGGCATGCAACTATCCATCTGAAAGGTACCAATGCATATGATGAATCAGCCGTAGAAAAATATGCCTCTACGATAATAAGCGCCACACTCGATGAGTTTACACACATATGGCAGATTTTCTTTGAAAAGTTTGCTAATCCTGTACATCCTAAATATGCACATGAAAAAGCTATGATAAGTAGTTACTTAGCAAAGTCGCCAATGGAACCCCTCAATATATCAAATTGGGTCATAAGAATAGAGCTAGACAGAAGAAAAATGATACTGAAAAATGTTAACCTTGACATGATAGTAGAAAGTCTATACAATCAGATAGATAACATATACATAGTTACAAGTCCAGAGACTGATAGAGTTATAGTGTTAAGAATATACATAACTGTGAATGAACTACTACGTGTACAGAATGCAGAGAAATATGTAACAACAACGCTCCTCCCTAGATACCTAGGAATATACATCAAAGGTATCAATGATATAGGAGGTGTTAATGTTGTAAAAATGCCGCAACCTGTATCGCATCCGGATGGAAGTCTCGAGCTGAAGACAGAATATGTTATAAAAACAGATGGATTTGATTTCTATGGATATATGAGCAGTCAAGTATTAGAAACATCAGTGGTTGATATGGATAGTATATATGTTAATGATTCGTTGATGTTGAACGAAATATACGGAATAGAAGTAGCAAGAAATAATATAATCATAGAGATAAGCACAATGCCAGGAAAAGCACCCGGATACAAACATTTGTCACTATACGCGGATGCGATGACGTGGTCGGGTAATATGGTAGCTGTTGATAAACTCGCATCAAAAGAAAAAAATAGGACATGTATGCTAGCTAGTATGAAAAACCCAGGTAGTGTGCTCAGTAAGGCATGTTTAATGGGTATAAAAGACAGAGTCGACGAAAGCATATCGAGTCAGATAATGCTGGGAACTACCCCAAAACTAGGAACACATTATTTCAATGTATGCATAAATGAAGAGTTCGTAGCATCAAAGACAAAAGGTACTCTGGAGATATTAGACGATTTATTGATGTAATTGACAATATACGACTGTAGTAATTTTTGTGGTATATTATACAAAAATAGGACCGAACACTCAACCAATGATCAATGTCAACCCGCGATATGTTGATAGCTCCTTTCATGAAACCAACACTCGTTTAGGCTATAATCAGGTAACCACCGCTGTATTGTGTACAACGAATGGGTAACTGACAATAGCCTTCACGAGCTTGAATAGCAATCCATTTGCATCATAAAGCTAAGGTCTTTATCAATGACTGATGTTGTATTCAGCCCAATTAAGAAAACATAATTCAAAAGTTTATAAGGTAAGGTACGGAACCTGCGAAATATTTTGTTTCAATTATTTATAGTATTATCTGCACTTGGCTCAGTAACGGGTTCAGGCTCGGCAATCGGCTCCGAATCGGTATTCTGCGTGGTATCGGGTACCTGCTCAGTGCTCTGCTCCATACTCTTGTTATGTATTATCGATGATGTACTTGATTTTCTTCGAGCACATAAATCGATATGCTTTGGCAACGTATCCAATACCCAGAAATCGAAGCATGTACTACAATCATATATATAATCATATGGCATGTAAAAATAACCTT
>JACCEA010502204.1_pt1 | contig 53502 bp, 43 predicted proteins | sample 7449851 | NCBI WGS metagenome assembly JACCEA01 (sample SAMN15323453, study PRJNA562643) | freshwater metagenome | isolation source: river surface water | place: USA:Blue River Watershed | collected 2017-08-18 | reverse complement strand
TAACCGGCCGACTTGGCAACAAATACCGCCGCAACAACCCTCTAATGCACAAATGCAGACAGATCTGGCACAGTACTTTCAACGGGTACAAAACTTCTGTACCGAAACTACGGGATCGCAACTGGCTCATTACGCCGAACAGTTGGCCATAGTTCTAAGGTCGACGGACCCAGAAACTGTCAAAGTTTATGATCTGCTGAACAGTCTCAACATGCTGTGTGCGCAAATGAAGACTGCTGCTCAGCAAGTCCCTCAAGGACCTACGCGGTTTGTACCTGGAACCACTGTACAGTACTATAATGACCTTGTCGCAATTAGCGCCATAGAGGATCTCTCTGACAACTTCCTGACCATAGCTCTTGCTACAAAAGCCGGCGAACTTATCAACAGCGAACCGACACAGGAAGGCGGCGACATGCAAGACGCCATAAATAAATACCTGGAACCGTTTAAGGTATTCCTATCACCGGAAGCCGTGGCTTCCCTTGAACTGAGTTGCTATAAAAAAGCACTCTCCTACGCAACCTCTAAACTGGACGAAAGAAAATGTCAAAACCACTCTACGAAAGAACAGTAGCCGACGGCTACGTGCCAGAGAAGTCTAACGGAACTCACCGTAACCCTCCTCCTAACTTTAAGGAATTTCTGGCTAAGTCAAACAAACATGTCGCTACCCCTGTAAAGACTGCTAAGTCAGACAAACATGTCGCTACCCCTGTAAAGACTGCTAAGCCAGACGAACAGATCATATCTGAACTTGTTAAAGATATAGCTAAGTCCGTTCTAGGTAGAGTCTATACAGGTGGTCCTATCACCGCCCAAACAGTAAGTGATTTAGACGCTTACATGGCTACAATAGCTCCTACTATATCTGTAAGGTATATCGGGGTTGTTAAAGCAGAGACTTATAAAGAGCTTCTGTTACTATCTCTCCAGAAGTAGTAGAACTAGAAGATATGGCTATATGCTGTATCTTCTTTTTTTCTTTAATTTTTTGATTTTTCACACTAAATATAAGGGGTTTCTTATGAAACTGTATTCACGGACCACAGAGAGAGAAAGAGAACCTGTGATCAAGTTACCGGAGATTGCTGTAGAAGATATCTATTCTGAAGGCAATGGCTTAGATGAAGATCTATGTGCATTAGACGAGACTATGACCGCTTGGGATAGCGCCGATACAGTTCACTCGTCTATGGCCGCAGAGTCTTTTGACTTTCTTAACAAAGGCAATCATGTACTCTATAATGAGTATATCAAGAATCTATGCGATAAGGTAGGTATCGTTCCTGCTACTGTTTCTTTAGAAGACTTCTCTACTAAGTCAGATACTGTTATCACTAGGCAGTTTTCTATGGAAGGTCTTATCGGAGATCTATGGGGTAAGGTTAAGGCTTTCTTTAAGAGGGTATATGAAGGCATTAAAGCTTTCTTTGTAAGATGGTTCACTAGGCTAGGTAGAGTCAAACAGAAGCTTAAGAACATTAAAGAAGTTCTAGAGGACACTAACAAGAGCCTTAAGAACTCGTTGGTAGAGAAAGTGCCTGGTGGTCTTGCTAGACGATTCCCTATGGAAGGAAGTTTGAGCTACTCTGAGATAGCCGCAATAGTTAAAAATGTGATTTCTTTCTCTGACGCTCTTGCTTCTGTCACTGATGATGCTAAATTCCTAGCTAGCTGGCAGATCATAGATCCTGACTTCGTTGAGAAGGTTAAAACTCTAAGAAGCGAAGCTAAGACAGCAAGAGACGATTCTGCTTCTACTAGAGCACAAGCTGGTCCTGTAGCCAGAGCAACTAACGGCGCTTTTGGCAGCGACGAGAGTAAAGCTAAGATCTCTGAATCAAACAGTCTTAAAGACCTAGCTAATAACAAAGACGCAGACGCTGACTATCAAGAGGCCAGCATAAAAGACGCCAATAGATCAGGCGACCTTGGCGGCGGTATAGAGAACGACGATGACTTCACTAAGGCTAAGGCTGACTTAGATGATCTATTTAAATCTATGGAAGATAGCTTCAAACCACTTATCGACAAACCTCTGGTAGACGGTAAGGTATTGAAGAAGATAGAGATCAAGAGAGACGCCGGCATCGAGATCGAGACTGACTCAGATACAACCGACAAACCTGTTGATCTTCATTTAACCGATAAGTCTAGTTTACTGGACATTATAAACAAGTGTTTGGGTCAACTTGAGAATTCTGATAAAGTCAATAAGAAGTATTCTGCTATCAATGACGCCATCGTTAAGAACCTTGATGCAGCAGATAAACTCTTTAGAACCCTAGACGGAATTGATAAAGTAGGTAACTCTGTTAATCAAGCTGACATTAAGAAGTATCGTAATGTCATTATGAATAGGATTAAACCTAGACTTAATATGATGAAAGCTGTCTTTACTGGTTATAACAAAGTTGGTAAAAACGGATTTGATATGATGGTCAGTGTGTCAGAAGGCGTTGCCGACTACTCCACTGTTTGTCTTAAGAACTTTGGTTAATATGGCTATGTTTGAACATAGTTATTGTGCATAGAGATGGTTCTACTACAGTGTCCGTTCTAGGACACTGTAGTAGTTAATTACTCTAGACATGGTGTGATTTTCATATATCAGGAGATAGAATATGGGTAAGCTATTTGACGGTAGCAGTAAGAAAGAGTTAGAAGTCGGCACTATAACAAGAGAAGGAGTACCTATCTCTGTAGATAGTTTCTCTGATGAGATAGAAGACTCTAACAGCAGCATGGATATCGTGACTGAGTCCATAGCTAGAACACTAACAGACGTAGAGTTTGCCGATAAAGGAGTTGCTTCTCTTGAGAAGACAGAGTTAGGTTCTGACAAGTACTTCTTAGGCATGGAGTCATTTGACAACTATATGTCAGGTATTATGGCTAACATGGGCGTTAAGAGAACTATTCCTGCTATGGAGACCTTTAGACAGCCGTATAATCTAAAGGTTTGTAACTATATAGCCTTTGAAGGTTTCTTTGACTATATCAAGAAGCTATGGGAGAAGATTAAGGATCTGTTTAAACTGTTCTTTAAGAAGCTGAAGATGTTCTTCAGACGTCTAGTTGGAGCGGAGTTAGATCTAGAGTCATATGAGAAATACTTGGCTAAGATGATTGCAGAGATCAAGTCTAAGAAGTTGGAGAATAATTCTGGTGAAAGGGTTGACACTAAGTTAGCTCCTCTGGTGGCCGATGAAGGTATGAGTTCTGTAGACATCGACTTTCTGTTATCTGCTACTGCTAGAAAGAGTAATAACTTTGCTAACAAGATCAATGACATCATAGATAAAGATCTTGCGGATCTAACTTCTGGTAATAATATTAATATTATTAAAACTGTCGTTGACGGCATCATTCTTAACTCTAATTATCTAGATAGTTGTGAGGTTGGAGTCCTAACTGAACAGATCGACACCTTTAACACAGAGCTTGCAGGTATTATTCAGAGTTGCTATAAGTTCGACTCTAAGTCTAGTGAACTTCCTGATGAACTATACCATAGGCTTGGTTCTAAATTCTCTACATGTCCTCCTGATAGCGTAAAGATCTGGAAGATGATTAACGACGACTCTGTTCAAGAAAGACTACCTAAGAACTTTAACAGTTACTTCGGTATAGCCAGAGACGAAGACGGCAAGCTAACTATGTTCTTAGACGCGTATAGCCAGCTAGACCAAACCGTTAATACTAGCGTTAAGTCTATTTCCTCTAGGGAAAACTTAGTTACCATGTATGAGCAGTATAAAGATCTAAACAAGTCCATCAATGTTAAGAAGTTCTCTGACTCTGTTAACAAGATGGAAGACAGACTTACTGAGATCATAAACAAGGTTACTAGGGAACTGCCTAAAGTTCTTGATAATCTTAAGACAGCCAAGAACGCCGATGGTGCTATAGTTGTACCGGACAGCGCTTATAAACCTGATGATCCCGCCAATTTAAAAACCAATGGACTCAAGGGTCTACAATTTGAATACCTTGTCACTGAAGAAGGCAAAAACCTGACAGAGAGACTTATTAAAGAATACAGAGCTAAGTACGACGACTTGTTAACCGGCGATAACCTTACCGCAATAGACAACACTGAAAACGACGTGCTACACGGCATTACAAATAGCGATAAATACATAGAGGCATCTTTTATATCTAAAAAACTGATAGACGACGGTAAAATTGTGTTCACCTCGCAGGTAGGCGGTAGTACAGCAGAAGACAGAGAGAAGAAAATCAAGATCCTACAGAATGCTCAATACGTTCTTAGCAAATTCCTCTCTGCTATTCAGAACCTATTTAAGACACTTGGCACTAACTTAGTAGGCACTTATACTGAGCTAAGACTTGCTATGGCTAAATACATCTACGACTCAGCTAGACTGTTTAAATAAGATATACCTCAACCGTCTGCTTAACTGCAGCGGTTGAGTGTTTATTCCTTTAGTGTTTCATGGTTTGATTACCTATACCAGGAGATAAATATGCCAGTAGTATCTATAACACTGGAGGAGACCGACAGAAGCGTTCTGTCTCCTATATACAATAAGATAGTGTCAGACGTAGCGTCTATAGTTAAAGTTCCTAGCAGCGCTATAGTCGTCATGAGTAAGAACTGGGAACCAGCTAATACAGACTCAGTGACAACAGAGAGTATACTTAGTAAAGAGAATACTCCTAAGACTATAGCAGGCAAGAAGATAATAGTCACTATCAATGAAGAGTATAATGAAGACCACTTAAGTCCTACTGCAGTGCATCAATCAGAAATGTTCCCTATATTCATGGATAATGAAATAGACGTGCAGATCTATCCTATATATGTCCAGACAGATGTGTCTATAGAGTTTGTGTATTCTGCTGGGTCTTTATCTGCGGCTAATAGAATACGCGACGATATGCGTATAAGACTGTCTCAGACGAGAGATATCTCTATACACGAGGTAGAGTATACCTACATACTTCCTCCGGTCATAGAGAGCTTTATAGAGGATGTATACGATCTTAAGAATAGACTTAAACCTAGTAGGCTAGATGAGTATCTATACGAGAACTCTACTAAGAGACTATATCCTATAACAGACATGTCTAACAAAGAAAACACTAGGTTAGGCGTATACGAGAAACAGGTTAGGATAGTTGGTTTCTTTGACTTCTCTCCTATGCCAGAGAAAGTAGAATCAGACCACGAGTCCAATAACCATAAAGTAGTCTTTAACTATAAGTTCTCTGTGTCTTTACCTAAAGCTATTGCCTTTAGATATCCTACTACTATATGTAACAGAACTCTTCCTAACAAGTACTTAGACTTCATAGAGGAAGCTAAAAAGAAGTCCATGTTAGAGAGGAGAAAGAGTCTTAACTATATAGGTAACTCTATGGCTGATCTGTCTATGTTCGAAGCTCATAGAGAACTAGAACGAAAGATAGACGTTGACTTACCTATAGTTATACCTGACTTCGATGAGTTCTCTCTTAGACAAGGACATAGGTCTTATGCTATAGTCATGTCTGTTCTTCCTGAGGTAGACGAAACAGATATGAAGAGTCTCTTTAACCTTAATGACTTAGGTGATTATTGTTTACCTGATATTCTTTTAAACTACATCAGAACAGTAGAGTATCCGTTCATAACCTTCCCTAATAACTCGTTTATTTATCTAGGACTACATCAAGAAGACAAACACTTCGACAACCATATTCTAGAAGTAAACACTGATCTAGACATAAAGTCTACTGTAGGGCTAAACATCTATACTCCTAATAGAGTTACACTTGGGTTCATTATAGACTTCTCTAGCTTAAACGAAGCCTGTAAGAGAAGACTAGAGCAGCACCTAGATATACTTCTTTTTTTCGTTAGAGAGTATATATCGACAGTCAACAACTATAAAGTAGAAGCAGCTAGATATAGAGAAGACTTAACGTTCTACTACTGGATAATAGGTCTTATAGATAAACTGCTGGACTTAGGTGACTTGGCAACACTTCAGTCTCTGCTTAACATATTCACGCTAGACTCTTACTTCGGGTCTACATTAGGCAGAATACTATACACTGAATATAACTCGATGTATAATAGACTGTATGGCAATCAACTAGTAGTCATACTTGACATTAGCTATATGCTCCATCCTTATACTCAAATATCACAATCAGGTCAACAAGCATACAATGACCTAGTTAATAGTAACAATAACAACTCTGTTCACAGAAACGATAAATCTATGGTCATGAAGACACTCATGCTAACAACTTTGGTAACTAAGAATATGGAGACACTAAATGGAATTAATGCATAGGCACGAAGTACTTAGTATGGACAAACTATGGTTAGACATGAAGGTAAATTGGGCTATCAAGTTAGTATCAGAGGCTGAAGTAAATAGCGCTTTCAATATGATAGCTCTGTCTAACTTTAAAGCCTTCTACGACAACAACGGAGAAGAGTTAGACCAACTGCCTACTGAAGAAGACATAGCCACTAAAGACTATTATGTTCTATTCACTCTTAACGGACAGAAGTTCACTCTAGGATCTGATAAGTCTCTTCTTAAGCGGAGATATCTTAAACTAACTAAAACCTTCTTAAGGTGATATAAGCACTCACACTCTATACCCAATTAAGGTATAGAGTGTGAGTGCTTAAAAATCGTCTGATGTCTTAACTAATCTAACCTTAAGGAAACAAGAAATGGCTATAGCTAAACTAAGACCCATAGCAGGAGAACCTGTAAGCAACACGCCAGTTACTCCTGAGGCTCCTCAGAAATCCATATTTACAGAACTAGTTCCTTCTTCTAAGATAGACTCTCTTCTTAAATATGTAGAAGGATATCCTTGGACAGTTAACTACAGAGCACAGATACTTAACACTAACAATACGGTAGCCAACTTTGATCCGTCTGCGCCTAACCTTACACAACCTGCTTATCTTATACTTGATCTCGTCCTTCAAGTATCTTCACCTCTGTCTTCTAGCTACGATCAACAAACGTCTGTAACGTCTCTACAAGGAACAGCTATAACTCCATTAGGTCTTACTCCTAATGTAGGAGATGTATTTCTAGCTAAAGTAGATACTGCTGAAGATGCTTATTTCGTTGTGTCTTCTGTATCAAGAAAGACTCACAGAAAACAAACACTATACGAGATAACGTACAATCTATACATATACACAAACACAGACCCTGTAGTAGACGCTTCTTTTTATTCAACAATAAACGAGAAGTACTATTTCAACAAAGACACTAACTACTTCAACAGAGACTTACTCATCAAACCTTCTGTTAAAGAAGCCACGGATAGACTTAAGCTTTTCTTGCATTCTACTAGAGAATATTACTTCAAGACCTTTCCACAGAAGAAGACTGGTTCTATACTAGTCCCAGGAAGCGATAAAACGCTCTATGACGCGTTTTTAGTGGACTTCCTATACGCTACTGTCAGTCATGATTATTTAATTGATTCTAGGCTCTATAGACACACCGTACCTAACTCCAATCCTTCTAGTAGAACTATACTAGACGCAATAGTTTCAAGAAACAAAATACTTCTGTCTATGGTGCCTAAGACAGCAGGTTTCTTACCAACTAGAGAACTAGAGAGACTAACTAGATTAAACAACCCATATAACTCTGGCATAGACTATACTCTTCAGCCTATACTAGAAGCTAATAACATAGAAGTTCCTCTAAGAGCAGTTAAGGACAGATCTTTATTTCTAGACACTCCTCTTACTCCTCAGAACTCTACCGTAGTAGCTGACCCTATAGTTATCTCTACTACAGTTAACGATATAACCTATCAGAAACCTGTTCTGCATGAGATGTTTAAAGATGACTACTACATAGTCACTAAAACCTTCTATGACTATATCTCAGACAACACTGAATACATAAACCTGTCTTACCTTGAGTTCGTCATCTATAGATTCATATATGGCCACGCTATAGCTAGAGAAGATCTAGTCTTAGCCATAGAGTCATATAACAACTGGTCATATATACATCAGCTATATCTACTGCCTGTTCTGTGGGTCATCATAGAAGCTAATATACGATAGACTAACGCACGGGTAACTCCGTGTGTTAGTTCTTATTTAAAGAACATATATATAACTTGTTACATGTTAACAAATCCATTTAAAGGAGAAACTAAATGAGTTCACAAATGAAAGTAACATTCAATCCGAAAGACGAATCACAACTACCGCTGGCATTCATGCTTAAGTCGTTAGTGTATACCAACAACTCCAAATCGGCTGTTCTTGTTCAAGACGATAGCGCGACTAAACTGAACGTTAACGATCAAGTAATAAAAGACGTAAAGGACGTTATAACTATAACTAACACACCTATGCCGTCGAGTGCTGTGGCTAAGCTATCCGAGCTAGAAAAAAAAGGACTTCTATCTAGCTTCATACTAACGATGTCTTTACCAGAGATACATGTTAGCATCATCACTGACATTAAGCCGCATCTCTATAGTATCAGAGAGTGCGATATAGACGGTAGTGATAAAATAGGACCTTTCTCTGTATGTGGCATCGAAAGTCTGATAGGTTCTTCTGCTATGTCTATAAACCAGTTAGCGGGTAGACTACATCTTTCCTATAAAGACCTTATAGGGACGCCATATTGCCAACTAAGAGCAAGTCTTAACGCGTTCAGGAACGACGTCGTGTCTTATATAGAAAATAAACTTTCTAACTATGAGATAGTCGTAGAGCACAGTAAAAAGGCACTAGCAAGTAGTACGTCTATAATAACAGACAACATGGCTAGATATGGTTCTGAACTGTTTAAAGACTTCATGTTGCTTCTGGTTAAAGACTATGTAACTATAGACAGACATGTCCTACAAAATCTAGCAAATAGTCACTGCAAAATAGTCTTGATCGTTAAAGAAGACGGACAGATCCTTTACACAGATCCTTCTAACGTCAAAAACGAAAAGGCTCTTAAACACTTAGCTGATAAGAAAGAAAAACTCAAGAAGGTATGTCTGCATAATGAAGGCAAACATAACTCTCTTAGTCTACTCAGAATCATAACACAGACTGAGTAACCGAATAGACAACTACTGTACTTTGATATATATTAGATAACATATATAAAGAATGACAGTAGTTGTCTGCTATCTGTCTGTCTGAACTAGTTGCCGTGTTGAGTAACTACAGACATTCATTTTTTCATTAAGGAGAATACAAATGGAATCAACCGTAACCAGTCTGGACCATATAGAGTTACAGTGGCACACGTTCAAAGAGAATGAATATGTTTAAATCAATTAAAACCCTTATCAAAAATAATAAGGTAGACTCTAGCCTCTCTACAGACTTAGAGACTAAAAAGAAGTTCATAGAGACCTCCATGAAGGGGAAGGTTAACGGCAAACCGTTCCTGATCCTCCTAAGAGGTCCACACGGTACAGGCAAGACGACTCTTGCTAAGTATCTGGTAGCAGCAGGTGTGGTCTCTACGCACTACGAAGCAGATCAACGCTTCGAGACTAAAGACGGAGACTACAAGTTCAGTCTTAAACTCCTCGCAGAGGCATATAAGACGTGTCAACTTCGAACAGAACTTGCTCTCTTCGAGAAGAAGAACGTCGTTGTCTCTAACCTCTCACTATCATGGTGGGAAGTAGAGCTGTATCAGCGTATGGCTAAACGAGCCAACGCTAACTTCATAGTCATGGATCTTACAGAGTTCTATGGTCTCAGTAAAACAATCCCAGAAAAGAGTGTACAAAAAGCTATAGACACATGGACACCTATGTCCAAGTTCTCTCATAAACTAGAGAGCTAACAACAAGAAGCCACGCCCATTCCGGGTGTGGTTTCTTTTTTCACTCATTGACTAATCAACGCGCCCAACCCGACCAGAAATTCCCAGCTAGTACATTCTTAAGTGACTTTCTTTTAACAAAGACTATAGAGGTCTTCTATTAACATACTTCTTTAACTTTCTGTAAGTTCTTTCTTTCATAATTTCTCCTATATTCTTCTAAGACTTTCTCTCTAACAATTGCGTACACATACGAGAGTGTACTTAAACACTCTCGTATATGCGTTTACTCTCTTCTCATGACTATTCGTATATTTCTTCTAAGACTCTCTAGAGTTCTCCTAGAAGAATATAAACACTTATCTTATCTAATATATAAGATAAGATAAGATAAGTACCATATAATATATAATATATATAAGCTTCGCTTATATATGACCTCTGCGTACTCTCTCCTTCTTTTTTCTTTCAGATAGGGTGAGGGACGTCTCTTTCTTTCTCTTTCTTTTGTCTGTAGTGCGTATATTGTCTTTTCTTCTTTGGCGGGTGTGTGTATTCACAGTATTTAGCAATAGTGAGTAATTTTTTAATATAGAGAGTTACAGTAATGGATAGGTGTGTAGTAGAAGCTCTATCATACCTCTCATCTATATCTATCTATGACATAGAGTCATAGATAGATCTGTTAGCTTCTATAGATAATACCAACAACTACACAGTTACTAGTTTGAAATTTCTTCAATCACATATATAAAAAATGACTATTAGTTAGCATATCTACTAGTTACTCTTGACTGTGCCGATATAGTGCAACGGAGAGTTATCTCATATAGGAGAACAATATGTCAATAGTGCCTAAACTCGCTTCTATGTTCAATAAGACAGTAGATGGCTACACTCCGCCCACTGTCGATGACGTCGACGCAATAATCCCTAAAAACGGAAAGCCTACCCTCATCCTGGTGAGGGGTTTACCTGGGTCTGGTAAATCGACACTAGCGAAAAAGCTAGTTGAAGCAGGAGTAGCGTCTGTCCACTGCGAAGCAGATCAAAGCTTCGTGGACAATGACGGGAACTACAGTTTTGTCCCAAGTCTTTTGCCAGAGGCGCACAAGTCCTGTCAACTAAAGACGGAGACTGGACTGACAGGAAACAAGAACGTAGTGGTGTCGAACACGACAGTTAAGTTCTGGGAGTTTGACAACTATCAAGCCATAGCCAGTAAAGCTAACGCGAATATCGTGTTAGTCAACATGAGAGGGAACTACGGGAACATACACGGTGTTCCAGAGGACAAACTCCTCCGCATGAAGGAGGACTGGGTGGAAATTAGAAAACCGTCTATTCCTCAGATAGGTTAATAAGAAGAAGATAAGATAGCAGGGGCCATTTCCTGCTATCTTTCTTTTTTTTGTTAATTGTGTTACTCTTTTGATTGTTAAATAGTAATAAAGGATTTAACCATGAGTTTCGCATCTAAACATTCAGACAAACTATGGAACACTATATATACAGTAAGGATACCAGAACACTCTACCATGAACTCAGACTTCATTAGGAAGTTCGGAGTTAGATTGACAGGAGATAAAGCTGTAGACAAAGCTAGACACAATGCGTTCACTACAGCTATGATAACTGTTATAAAGATGCTAGAGTATTACACTGAAGGCATAGAGATAGCTATAGTTAACAGAGATGACATGGTGACTATACACAGAGACATAGAGAGCTATCTAGAGGAGTGGAGATCATACCTAGCACACGGTATGAACGTTAACATGGAGAACCATAAGAAGCTTATATATGACTTAGAGAGGTTCAGTATGGATCTATATGACAGATGTAAGATAGTAGAGATAGTTATACCGGCTAAAGCACCTAAAGGCTTTAACCTACTCTCGTCCGACATAATGACACCTGAGAGTAAACAGCAACCAACTAGTAAACCTGACTACGATAAGATAACAGATCTGGTTAGGAAGAAGATAAGATCTAACGAGAGGTTCTAACATGCAACCAGTGATAACTAAAGTCTTAGGACAGAATGATGTATATACTACGTCCTACATTAAGAACACTATAGACCTAGTCAAGTCTATCTCTTTAGTCAACTCTAAAGAGGCTAGGATGTATAGTGATTACCTGTATGACAAATATGGGTTTTTAGAGGATAAGACTGATCAAGGCACTTGGAGATATTATCTTCACTTGTCTGGTCTACTGCACCAAGTAGACGCACAGGTCTCCTGTAAGTCTGTGGACAATGGTCAAGACATCTTCTTGTCTATACATGTTCTTAAGACCCACCGTAAGACTAAACTAGAACTACTTAAGTTCGGTTCATACTACGACAGCGTGATAGCGGCTTATCCTGAACAAGAACTATATGTTAAGGCATGCCTTACATTAGACGTAGCTTTAGATCCATATAGCCTATTAGACTTACCAGACTTCAAGATAGTCTCTTACAATAAGTCTCTAGTAGAGAGTAACGAGTTGGACCTTATACATGAGTTAGACATTCGTATAGCAAACTATAAGGTTCATAAACTCATACCTTACTATGCTCTGTCTGATAGCTTGTTCATAGCGTCTCAGTATCATATCCTATACAACTTCTTAGTCACGGCTCTTCTGTCTATACGCCTGGCTAACTCTAGGTCTTATAAGGTACACAGTTATCATCTTAAGAACTACTTAGCTTCTAACTATAACTTAGACCAACAGTTCAGAAGTCTTACGGTTAAACAAGCTTTATTCTTACACAGAAACTTGAAGTACTTGTCTAACACTACAGGTATACATAACTCGTTTAATCTACTCATCGAGAAGTTGTTTACAGATAGGAATATATCTCTAGCAGGTATAAGAGAGAGACAAACTAATTCTCTTGCCGCAGACAACAGCGTGGACTATAGATTCTATCTAGAGCTTCTAAATAGTAAACCTCTTGTATACGATAAGGGTGAATATGGTTTAGATTATATAGAGAGCAAGGAACTAGAGTTAGCTAAGTCTAATGAGAAGGAATACGATTTAGACAAAGAAGCCATAGAAGATGGCCTGAAGTATGGTCTTAACAATGATCTTAAGACTAAAGACATATACAGTTTCGTCACAGATGCCACAGACTCCGTTAAGTATAAACTAGTAGACACTCTGGTTGACTACTGGGCGTACATGCTTGACGACGACAGACTTAACTTCGTTATGGGTATACAAGACCCTGTAACTAACAGCAAGCTAGATATGCATGTGTCTGACATGTTTAAACTGTTCATAGTCGTACTTCACGCCAAGAACGGACTCTCTAACATAGAGACTCAAACATTCCCTTCTTATACCTCTCTTAGAACGTATAACAAAAACTTACCTACTAAGGAAGAGTTGTACTCTAAGTTCCACGACAAGAAGTATTCTTATCCAGAGGCTATCTCTGAGCTATACGACTACATCCCTCCGTACGTAAATTGTTCTTCTACATATGACTTCTACTCGTATGTTATGTCGATATACAAATACAACATAGGTTCTTGGTTACACGTTTCTAACTTACACGACAAACATGAAGCAGGTCAAATGCAAGGCGTGCTAGACAACTGTTCTGTAATAAACACATACGAAATAACAGGTGAAACCGTTAGCGAGTTTATATCTAGAGTAAGTGTGCCTGATATCTTTACCTATCAGAAAACTGTTCTTGAAGATATGGCGTATAACATATTGGACACACTGTTCGACGGAAGACTTTCTTTCTTGTACAGCATGTCTACTATCCAGAAAGACTTGATAGAAGTGTTTAAGAAGTTCAATAGCTATACAGTCCAGATAGTTGAAGAGATAAGGAACGAAGATAACTTAGTTACTAATCTCACTGACCCTAGATACTACGTAAGCAATGAAACTAAACACAACTCTACGGTAAGCCTGTTTAACTTTAGATACGATACCATAGTCAGCAGAATAACACACGATGATGTTATTCTTCCTACAGAGATAGACGCCACAGTCTCTAGAAAGATCTACGTAAACTACGACACGTTAAACTATCAGGAACTATGCTTTCCTATACACGTCAACAACGTGACTAAGCGAGAACTTGCTATAATAGCTAGACTACCTAGTTTCAGAATAGATGACACTAAGACAGAGAAACACTCCTGCGAAGTAGTGCTGCCTGTAGAAATAGAGCTATCAGGAACTTCTAATTCATATCACTACGATATAACGCTACCTGAGTCATATAGTCATTTAGTTTCATCTACACACACTAACCCTTATTACAATAACTTCAACCTTATAAATGATTTAGACGACTATGACTGGGAAACACCTATGCCTGCAACAGAAGATAATCTGTTTTTAGTCACAAATCTTTAAACAACCATTTCATCCACTAGGAGAATATATAAATGTCAGCTATTGTTAGAACCTGTTATTCTGGTTTGATGTCTACGTGTAAACTGCTGGGGTTACCTTATACTCCTCCTCAGCATAGCACTCTTAACGAGAAGTTCAACGTTAACCTCACATCGGAGACTTTTGCTCCTTCAGCAATGCCTAATTTGAAATACGTGGTAATTGGTAACAAAGGTGTTACTTATGATCTAGGTACATCTGGTTACGTATTGACTAATCCTATTCCTCATTTGCCTAGAGACGCAAGTCTTTATAACCACATTCCGTTTAGAGTGGTTAAGGCTAACGAGGAAACATTGACTATAGCCAATCGTTACAGATTGCGTGTTCCTGTTACTATCGGCGGTGTTTCGTACATCGCTTACTATGCTAAGGCACTAGACTACACAGGTGTTACGCCTTCTATCGAACTTAGAAATGTAGACGGAGAGAACGTAACAACCACTTCTTTCGAACCTAGTGTATCAGACTTAGCTCCGTCTCATCCGGTGCTGAGCAATGTAAACGTTAACGACCCGTCTGGTGATTATCTTATCCCTACGGCTAAAGTTAACTTCACTTTGACTAAACAAGACATCGACTGGATCATTGAGGCATGTGAGCTTCTGTGGGGTAACTCAGGTTACGCAGTTATCAACGAGATCGGTCTCTGTACTGGCGTAGAACGCGATATAACCGGCAACGCTATGGGTACATACAAAGACGCAGTAGCAGTTCAAATCGCTGCGTTTATTGCACACAACAGCCCTCTTAACGCTAACTCTACAGAGATTACTATCTCTCTAGATATCGGCACTAGTGAACTACTTAGAATCGCTTAATAGATAACTATATCAACTAGAGGAGTACCTCTAGTTGATATAAGTGTTTTAAGTTTATTTTTTGATTACACTAAGAAATAGAGAAAGCCCCGTCCTTCAGGTCTGCGTGATCTCTAGTTAACCCATCAATCGCCGGTAGGACAACCGGTGTCAGCCTGTGGAGAGGTCTTCGCCTCTGGTGTCGCAAGACATTAAGCGTCTCGATGAAGCAGGAACCCCATACCCGTGAGGGTGGGAATCCCCGTCTTTTAAGGCGGGGTGGATGTCAAACTAAGAGGAATAACAATGTATATCTCGATAGACCCAGGAGTGAATTTCTGCTCCATAGTGGTCATAGACAATAGTTCAGGGTTTAAAGTAGTAGAGTCTAACATAGTCAATAATACTAGGAAGTTCAAAGACGAAGATAAGAAAGTAGAAGAAGAATTCGGGACAAGACTGGCTAAGGTCATGATCATACTTAACAAGATAGAAGAAATGCTTGGTAAATATGAAATAGACACTCTAGTGGTAGAAGCCCCGTTCTATAACTCTCTTACGCCTCAAGCATACGGAAGCTTATTAGAAGTTATCTTTGCTATTAAGTATAAGATAATCTACGAGAGGAAACTAAATTTCAAGCTTATAGAACCTCTTCTAGTTAAGAAAGTTTTCAGCGGAAAGAGTATGGCCAATAAACTAATGATGAAGGAGTTTCTTATAACACATGTAAGTAACGGTGCTATAGACATAAATGGCTATGTAATAGATGAACTTACAGAACACGAGATAGACGGCATAGCGATAGGTTATACATATCACATCAACCAAGGAGTTAAGTAATGGACATTTTAGCAAAAGTATTAAGTGTATTGACAGCAATTAAAGATTTCGCCCTTCCTACCTCTGAAACAAGTAAGAAAGTACTGGCTTCTATATTGGCTGTATGTTTACTGTATTTTGCAATTGACAAGGCAATCACAGGTGTCTTTGACTACATGACCGCTTCCAAGAAGTCGTCAGTGGAAGCAGAGCTTGCTACGGCTAAGAACAATCTAGCAGAAATACAAAGAACCATGCTGAACAACAAAGAAGAAATGGCAAGACTAGATAAAGCAAATAAAGAGATGGAGTCAGAATTGTTGAAATACAGAGGCGACGTAGCTAAGACTAAGACCAAAGGCAATAATGTAACTAAGTCTAAAGAAGAGAAAGATAAAAGCGTAGACATAGATTCCGGTTATAAAGTAGATGTTAACTACTACTGTCTTCCTAAGACTAAATACGACGAACTGTCTGCTAACAACATAGACGCCATCATCAACATGACTAAGGGGAAATGAAATGCGTAAACTATTATTAATTGCTATTGCTCTTATGTCTCTTCAAGGCTGTGAGACTTTCTCTAGAAGAGAAGTTATTGTAGAGAAGATGGTATATGTCCACCCTAAAGTTCCAGCAGAAATGTTAGAGAACTGTGGAACACCTCTACCTATCTCTAAAGAAGAATACCTTGCGCTAAAACCGCATAAAAGAGAAGACTATCTTACCAGGTACTCTATAGATGTTCTAACAGAGTTAGAAGTGTGTGGTAAGAAAGTCAAGTCTATCTCTAAGATAGTAACAGACTTCCAGAAGGAAGCAGACTCCAGGAACGCTAAAGATGAAAAAGTCAAATAAAGAAGAGATAAAAGAAGCTAAGGATATACTGGCTGATTTGGCTAAGAAGAATCACGAGCTAGAAGCTAAGGAAGAAGCAAGAGACATTCATCTGAGAAGAATCCTTAACCACTTTAAATACGATATGACGGAAGACGCTCAGTTGTATATACTTAAAGAACTGCTTAGCTCTCTGCACTATAAGTCAATGATTAAAGACCCAGACTACATGTTGGAGATAAGTAATATCAAGTTAAGAAACTTCTTCTTTATCTCTGCTTGCTTATTCTTCGTGGCGTCTATAGCCTATCTTGGATTCTACGACACTTCTTACGTTAAAGGTTTCTTATCCTACGTTAAGGTAGTGATAGACCTATATAAATCATAACCTAAAGAAAGACCGACATGATAGTTAACTATAGACTCTCCGTAGACGCTGGATATAAAGCAAACATAGCCACCATAGGCATGACTAACTACGATCCGCTAGCTATACAGTATAAAGAGAACTTTCCAGACGTTAAGCTGACAAGACCTAATACACACACGGAAATGTTAGATCTACATACCAAATGTCTTTTAACGGTTAACGGTTATATCCACGATACTGTGTTTGATAACGGTAATCTCTATATACCCAATGCAACTAAGTCTATGCTTAAGCTAAGACAGAACCATATAGGTATTATGGCCTTTGACAGACTGTCTTCCCCTCTCGTCAAGACACATCTAACTGACGGAATGATCTCGTCAGAGGCAAACATTCCTATATGCGAGAAAGTGTTAATCACGTTCGATAGAGATATAGGTAACTGTATATTGGTTCTTGCTGGCTATATGATATTCGAAGATCCAGAAGTCTTCTATCGTATCTCCGACAGAACTTTTGCTCTGAGACTAGATAGGATAAACCATATCGAAAAGATATACGAACTATCTAGACACAGAGACATACTGCCAGAGTTGGGTATAAACCCGCCGGACGTTAACCCTCTTCTGTTAGACGCAAATCTAGTTAAAGGGGAGCACGCTGTAAGGAAGTTTATGACTTTAAACAACTCGTTCCTAGTAGAAGTTCCTGGGACTATAACTACTAAGAAGATATACGCAGAGCACAGTAACATTCCTGGCACTATGAGAACAGAAGTAGGTCAAGACTTACCTCTTATCACAGGTTACGGTAAACTCTCCGAATATAAAAAGACTAAGAACATAGAGAACAAATACACTATCAGCACTGTAGACGCTTATAGGGATAACTTCCTATTTAGCAAGATGCAGCAAGATAGAGTAGAACTATATAACAACAACAGAATACCAGGAAGAACATACGACTTAGCTCGTGCCTTCTTCTTGGAGATAACTATAGCATAACATAACAAGTCACTACGGGTCCATAGAGACCCGTAGTGACGTTTATTCACGCTAACATATAGTAGACATTGCCGCAGAGCTTAGAACCTCTTCTATCGCCTTCGTAGACCTTAGCTATTAGAGCAGTAGGTAAGTTATAGACGAACTCAGAAATGATCTTCTCAAAGCCAGTATCGAATAGCCTATTATCAAGGATAGCTTCTTTAAGTGTAACAGATCTTCCTTCTGTGAATATTCTTCTAGAGAGGAACTTCTCGTCCCATAACCAATTAGCAGCTAGCTCTGGAAGAGCAAATACTTCATCGCCATAGTTAACCTTGATAAGCTCGTTGAACTTCTTCTGATCAACTAACTCGTCGTTGCCTCTGGTAGAATTAACAAAAGACACTATAGCTATGCTGATAAAAATCTTACTTACTTTAGAAGGCAATAGGTAGAATATCCCAACCATGAATGAGATAAATACATTAAGCCTAAAGTTATTTAGCTTTGTTAATATGGAAGAGTTCATAATTAATTCCTTGCGCTTATCCCGCTTAATAAACGCTAGACCAGTTTAATTGTCCATATATAGACGGGTGGATCGGTGTACTTCAAATTATGGCTTGCATCTGAACCAGATATAACAACATACATACTAACTGTATAGACTGCTCGTGTTCATATTTAAAAATACACTAAGCTGTTTATATCGTGGTACTACATTCCGAAGTACTTCTTACCAACCACCAAAGGAGAAGCCAGATGGCTATCAATTTCAAATCAGAAACCGTGCAGAAGCACAAAGAACTAGCCGACAAAATCAAGACAGGCTTGACTATCGAAGGCAGTAACATCAAAGAGACAGAGTCTCACAGTGCCTACTTTGCCAATCTACCAGAAGGCCTGACCAAAGAGGCAGTAGAAGATTTGTCTAAGTACAATGGTCGTTTTGTTACCGCAGCCCACGTTGCAGTTGGCGAGATGGCCGGCGACGCTTTCAAAGCAGATAAGAAACTTGAAGAAGTAACTGCTGCTGTTGGTTTCTTCGGCAAGCAAGACACAATCGACATGCATGTGTCTAAGTCTAAGACTTACCAGAACCACATGGCTAAGGATGATCAAGACAAAGAAATCACCAAACATTTGGTAATCAAGACAGTTGTGGAAACCCACAGCGGTAAAGGCGCTGGCTTGAAGGCTGCCCGCAATGCCATGTCTGAAGAATTCAAAGACTTCTTCAGCAAGTAAGCTGTATCGCTTACATCAGAGATAACGACACACGTGTCGTTATCTTTTTCAAAGAAAAAGCAGAAAACACATTCAATTGAAAGACAGACAAATGAACCAATCACCAATCCCCAAAAACACAAACAAACAATCAGACAAGAATCGTCGTAAACTACCTTCTGCGGTAGAGGTCGCTATTTCCGCGGAGTATCGCGCTAAGTTTAAGCGCGACGGTGTAGACCATATCCGTTTATCTGTATATGGCGTAACTGTAATCGGAAAGTTCTTAGATCTGGAATTCAAACGTGTATTCACTATTCCTGGTATTGGTACATTCATTTCAGCACGAGCTTTTGCCGACTGGCTTTGCTCTAACGGTAACGACATCTACCGCACTAATCCTTCTAACCCACGTACTCGCAAACTTAACCCGATGTACCATCACGCTAGTCTGTACGCTAAGTACTATCAACTGGCTAACTATGCGTCTGCTATCAAGCACGACGAAGAGCGTTTGGCAGATCTGGCTTTGGTTGAGTACGATGTTATCAAAGACACTCACTTGAAGGTCTTTAAACTGAAAGGACTACATACAGTAGACACATTGCGTGCTATGGCAGAACACGTTCTGACAAAACCAGAAGTAGAATATGACTTCGCGGGTACAGATACTTATTCTTTCCTGGATAAGATCTTGGACACGATTTCAGAGATAACTTCTCCAGTTGTTAATAAAGACCAACCAAAAGCGGCTAAAGTGGACACGACTGAGACTATGAACATTCTCAATACGTCTAAACCAACTATCCCTGCTTTTGCTAAACGTGCTTCTGCGGCGGCTGGTCGAGGTTTGGAGGAAACAGCTGATGTCGACTACAGCGTTACATACCCCACAGAAACGGCTAACTTAGAAGATGTAATCGCCAGTGCAGAGGCAGACTGTTCAGAACAGACAGCAGAAACTGAAACTAATAATGGCTCTGGCGGCTTTGAGCCAAACAACGATAGCGCTATGTTGGAACACCAAACACGCGCAGAAGCAAACCAACAAGTTTAATAAAGGAAAGAAAATGACTAAAGTACTATGCGTGTCTAAAGAAGACTACAGCAAACAAGTAGAAGAATCTAAAAATGGCGTAGCCACGGAACTACATAAAGTTCGTTTCGTAGAACGGGACATTTGTGAGAAACAGGAAAACGGCTGGCTCCAGTATGTCCCGTACATGACGGTCTATGTAAATGACTCTTCTTCAGGTAAAGTGGCTTTCTTGGTTTACAATCGCCCTGATAAGGGTGAAGGTGAATCTCGTCTCAAGGGCAAAGCCAGTATCGGTTTCGGCGGTCACGTGGAAGAACAAGACTACCTGTCATTCATGAATGTAGGTCTTGAAGAAGAAGACAAGATTACTTCTGTTCCTGAAGGCGACATTGAGTTGACCAAACACGCCTTAACAGGCATCATTGCTCACTGCGCCGATCGTGAACTTAAAGAGGAAATTGGCTTCAGTCTTACAGAACTCGTGACTGATCTGACAAACGAACCTAAAATAGATCTCGTTGTACGTCAGATTTTAGATGAAAACGATACATCTGGTGTAAACGAAGTTCATCTGTGCTGCTCTTCTCTGCTAGAAGTAAGTCCTACTGTATTCCACAGCGTTCTGACTAAGAATGAGGAAGATAATCCAGAGGTAGAGAAACTGTCTTACACGGAGATCAATTACTCGGCTATTCTGCAACGCTTTAACGTAGAGAAAGACGTTACACAGGCTTCTGCGGAAATCGCCTCAGAGTTGAACATGGAACTGTGGTCTAAGACTTCTCTTATCAGTCTCCTGTACACGCGTATGGGTGAGATTGTTAGCAAGATTAGTTATTCTGATTTGTTCATTGCCTACGTCAACGCCTTGGCCGCGGAAACGACGGACGAACTTCAAGAACCAGCGCCCGAAGAAACAGAAACTCAAGAACCAACTGCTTAATGTTCTTTAACTAGAACTTAATGTACAAGACTAACAGGATATCCTGTTAGTCTTGTATTTATTACAATCCTTTTTTTATTGTTTGATTATCAATATAAGAGGTGATTGACATGGCAATGCCTAATATTTCAACAAAGACAGACTACTCGGCTATCAAGTCTAACACAGATGTTATATTTGACTCAGAGTGGGCTAAGTCTACATTCATGGTTCCTGACGACGACATAATCACAGGAGACGCATACAGCAAATGGCTAAAAAACAACCGATACTACTGCAGTGCTGACAGTAAGTTCACATGCACTGCGCCAGGCATGAATGTGGCTTGTAATCCTAAGTCACAGTTCACTAGGTATGCGGATATAAGGCGTAAGGGTAAGATAAGAAACAGAGGTAGGGTAGAAGTTGGTCCAACCAGTAACCAATTCGGTCTAGGCATGGGTAGATATTATTCAGAGGCTATAGACGACAACGAACAGAGAGTTTACTTTAAATTCGGTGTCCCTAAATATGCCCCTCTTCTTCTGTGGGTAAGTAAGTCATTTGACATCGACAGAGTTGTGTTACAGAATAGAGGCGTTATCACTAGCGCGTTTATTAGAGCGGTAGGCGCTGCTGCAACTATCTTCGCCGTGGCAGGGGCGCCTCTGTTTGCTTTGACTAGTTTTATAGCCGGAGCAGTTATAGACACGACTAGATTTTATTCTGTTAAAGACAACATGTATACATACTGGGCCACAGTAGAGAACTTGTTAAACAGCATGGTGGCTAAAAGAACAATGTTACCTCAGACGCTTAAGTCTTTTGGGTATAAGTTAGACAACACTATAAGTCAAGAACAGAAGATAACACAGAAGTTCTTAGACAATATAGAAACATTTCTACCAGGCATAGTGAATAAAGACTCTGGTAGAATAAGCGTACATGCTATAGCGCTTAGAGCACAAGCCGCTTTTAACAGAATGTACAAACAAGAATTAGACAGAGCACAAAGACAGAATCTATCACAGGACTTTACTGGTTATCCTATAGCCGCTGAATCTCACGATACATATTTTACTAACTCTAGTGGTGAAATAGGTTTCTTCTCTAAGTGGATATTTAACAATGCCTATAACTTACTTATGGGTAAGGAAAAGGATACCGCCACAGAAGACGGCGGCAGTATTATTGAATTCGATCCTCTTTATACTGACGCCGAAGGTAAACCTATTTCTCTAGCCGCATCGCCTGGAGAAGAGAACACAGAAGCCTCACCTAAGTCAGCAGATCAGGTTATCGAAGAGAATGCTAAGTCTTCGGCTAAAAGGGACACTTGGGGTAAGTTTAAAGAATACGCTTTGTCGTCTTTATCCGAAGGCGCTGGTTTTGCTGTGTTCAACGTAGATTCGACAGGTTCTGTGGGAGAGTCTTTTAGTAACTCGTTCGGAACTAATCCTCTTGAGTCTACCTTTAACTCTATAAGTGCTAAAACAAGAAACCTAGGCAACTTAATGGCTTCTGCTACCGACATACCAATTGTCTCAGACGTAGTCAAACTAGCGGCTGACTCTGCCGCTAAAGTTCTATCTTCTGCTAGCTTCGGTTTGGCTAATCCTCTTCTTGCTCTGGCATATGGTGTTTCTGTCAGCATGCCTAAGGTTTGGGAATCTAGTTCTGCGTCTCTGCCTAGAGCTTCGTATAAGTTTAAACTTATATCTCCATACGGCAATGCCTATTCTCAGCTGTTCAAGATCTACCTTCCTTTGTCTATGGTGCTAGCCGGAGCTTTGCCTAGATCTACAGGTAACGCCACTCATACGGCTCCTCCTGTGTGTCAAGTGTTTGACGTAGGTAGGACAGCTATACAACTAGGTGCTATTTCAGACCTATCTGTTACAAGAGGAACTTCTAATTTAGGGTTCAGTAGATCAGGACACATGAACGCTATTGATATAGACATATCTGTGGCTAACTTAGACGAGTATATAACTCTTGATGTTTCAGAAAGCGGTGTTCTTATAAAGGCTCTAGAGTCGGCTAAGAACTTACTTAACTTCTCTGAGTCACCATTAGGTGCTTATATAAACACGTTAGCGGGTGTAGACGTGTATACTCAGGTGTATCAGTTGCCTAAGGTTAGACTTAAACTAGCCGAAAGGTACATGGACTTTAAAGCAGTGATAGATCCAGATCCAGCGGCCTTTGCTGCTATGACTGTGGATAAATTCGGTAGGTTAGGTCAATTTGTTTTAGGTAATAATTTCCAAGCAGTAAATAACATAACAGGTCGTTAAACATGGACTATAGAGTAGAAGAAGTTATAAGGGAAGGCTACACTCCTGTCATCTATATAGATACGGAGTTGTTTAACCCACGTTCAGATGAAGTAAACGCTATAGTGAAAAAAGCTAAAGCAAACTCGATAAAGGTTCTAACTGATAGAACAGTCGAAGGCATTTCCGCCAGACGTAAACACTATGTTTGGAGATACGGTCATATTCCTAGAACTGTTGAAGTCAGGATAAAAAAGAAAGGTACTATAGTTCCCGGGATATTCTAAATAGATAACAAGAACACAGGAGAATAATCTCCTGTGTTCTGTTTACGCTGTTAGGTTACCTAAGATAACGTCTAGTGTGTCTAGATCGTTGCTAAACACGAATTGATTATTGGAGAAGTAGTACTCTTTCCTACCTACTGCCTTCTCTACTTCAGCGACAGCTTCGTCTGTAGTCACTACGGTGAACGATCCAGTGTCTCCGTCATAGTCGCCGTCTAAAGCGGCTAGATGAGACGGGTGAACTATAAGAGTGTTAACGAAGTCAGATGTCTTATCAGGAAAACAATGAGCTACATTATCGGTTTTATTCCATTCGCTGTCTAGTTCTGTTACAGTAAAACTATTGTTAGTAGTAAGTACTTTAGCGTAACTTGGATATATAGAACCATAACCAATGATAGGATAACGAGTAACAAAGCCAGGATACTTACCAGACAGATGGTAAATGTTCATATAGATGAACTCATATAGAGTAACAGGAGACACGTTCTCTTTGTCAAACCCAGGAGGAAGTTCGTCTATGTCCTGAAAGAACTTGAACACGTTCCTATCCCTATAAACCAGACCCATGTAGTGCTTACCGTTATTGAGTAAGATAGGCTGATTCCTTAAGTCAAGGTTGCCTAGACTAGCGATTACCTTCATTAGACCTTCTGAAGAAGTCCATAAGTCATAGTCTTTCTGGACATGAGAAGAAACAATCTCTTCTCTTTTAAGTGTCTTAACGTTGGTAAGATAAACAGTGTTACTGTTCTCTACGAAGATGTCTCTAATGTACTTGTTCTTTATCTCATATAGAGACTTAGGAACCAGAGCACGCGCGAACTGATGTAGACCTACCATTGTCTCATTGTACTTGAGCCTGTTGGGGTCATCTATGTCTGTACTTCTCTCCACATAAGCAGTAAGAACGTTCCTAGTTGAGTTAAAGATCTTCCTAGTTAACCACTTACCTAGAATGAGTTTATGTTTGCCGTCTAGTAACGACTTGATGTAGTTAAACAACTCTAGTACAACATTCTGTACACTTGCCGCTATCGAGTCGTACACATCCGGAGACTTCTGTACTGTATGCGGAACTATAAGAGAAGTCTGGGATATAATCTTCCTATAGTAACCATTGATCTCATCTTCTTGAGGTTTACCAGAAGGATCTACTGTATAGTCTCTAAGGGCAGCAGGCATAACTAGAAGATATCGCATAGTTAGCTTATCTTCTTTCCTTGCTTTCTCAAATAGCTTTATGTAGAAGGATCTTTGTTCTGAACCTGTTTCTTCAAACTTAAGTTCAGGTAGATGAGACATAAGGAAGTTGAAGCCAGTAGAAGCCGATTCCTCATTAGACTTCTCGAACATACCTGTCTTTTTATTGAAGATAGCATATACCTTACCTTCTGCTATTTGTTTATAGAAAGCTTTCAGTTTGGTTACGATGTGATAGACAAAAGGATGCATAACAGTTATGCCTAAGTCTATATAACCAAATGTAGTAGTTCTCACAGACGCGCCTACTGCTCCAAATATGACGGTAGAGAACAAACCTTCATGATGAAAGCTGTTAGTGTTATCGAAGATCTGAGGCGATGTTACTTTGCCGCCTAAAGAAGCAAGTGTTTTCTCTTGTACCTTAAGCAGGTCTAAATTAAACGTAGCTTTGTTAAATGTATTTGTTTCCATGGTTTCTCCAGTGTTCAATCTATTAACAATATTAATGACTTTGAATTTTCTTCGATGACATATATAGAAAGTGACTATAGTTGTCTGCTATATGTCCTGTTATAACACATACACTTTCGATATGTGGTAGCAGTAACTCATTAAGGAGAAAGACATGGATAACATGGATAAAAAGCCATGGGGATTCGACCAGTTGACGGACCTAGCGGCCAGAGGCAAGTGCGGGACGACGGTTACCGTCGTCCATCTGGACGGACGACCAGTGTGTAAGGTGTTTCAGCCGGACACCTATTTGTCGGTAAATGTGGACTACCGAGACCCCTCTCTAGGGGATTCGGTGGTAGACCCCGACGGCAGGGGTCGCGGTTGCTGGCGAGTTACGGTCCTAGACGTCTTCGACGGGTACGTCGACACGGTCAGGACAGTGGACCTGTTCCACTGGCCAGACCTTGTCAAAACGCTCACAGATGTCTTCGGAGTACTGTGAGCTATTGCCCTAGTATACCTATCCCACGTAACGGGTATGCTAGGGTCTACAAGAAACACTGTGGGGTGTGTTTCTTTTTTTCTTTCCTGTTTCATGGTTTGATACGGATATTATACCAGGAGCTGATTATGGCTAGTAAGAATAAACCTAAAGGTAATAAAGCCGAAAAGGGCGATATAGACGAATTAGACTTTAGTGAATTTGAAAATGAAGACTTTAGTGGTGATTTAGACTTTGATGAAGTAGACTCCTCTAGATCGCCGTCTAAACTAGGTGTGGCTAAAGAACTAGCTGAATCCGCAGTAAGAGACGGGACTTCTACCTTCATCTCTAGAACAGCTAAGAAAGCTCTTCCTCCGGAATACGAAGACCACTACTACGAAGCAATGGACTACGCTGACTTCGGAAGAACTATCTTCACGGAGAATAAGCAAAAGCTAGATAGGTCCATGTATAAACTTGGCAGAGAAGTCAAGAAAGTACTACCCTTTAAAATAGGGATGTTAGACAAGTATCTAGAGAACGCAGAATCAGAGCACGAGACACAGAGACAAGAGACTGAAGAAGCGCAACGAGACGCTAGTATACAATCTAGTCTCACGTCTATTTTCGATAAACAAATCGAAGTACAGAAGGCCATAGAAGCTAAGAGAGAGGCCTCTGACGACGTAGACAAGAAAGAGGACATGGTTAAGACTAAACTTAACCTAGATATCCTTAAATCAATCGACAGCAACACAGGCAACAGTTCTTCTTTTACTCTACAGATCACTAAGGAGTATTATAGAAAGTCTTTAGAGCTTCAGTACAAGATGTATTTTGTACAAGCCGATACGCTTAAAACCATTAAGGACTACTATAAAGGCTTCAGTGTACAATTCGAGAGTATCGTTAAGAACACAGGTTTACCTGACTATGTCAAACTTACGTCTTCTGAAGTACTCAAGGAAGAACTCAAAAGACAGGCAGCTAAGAAGATATACGAGAAAACGTTCAGCAACAATGAATATGTCCAAGGCGTTAAGAAGAGGATATCCGGAGCTATCTCTAATAAAGTTTCTTCTGTAACTGACGCTATAGGAGGAGCAACCGATGCCCTAGAACAGATCAATTCTACCTCAGGCGACATGGGTGGTTCTGCTTTAGGCATGTTGGGTAATATAGCCTCAGGTATGTTAGGTTCTTCTGTCGCAGAAAAGATAAGTGATAAGTTCTCTCCTAAGATCAAAGATAAGATCAAAGACAATAAAATCATAAACACAGGAGCTAATCATCTTGCCAACTTGGCTAATTCACCTTCTTCATACTTCGCAGGTCTTAGAGACACTGTAGCGGAACTGAAAGATAAATACTCAGCAGAGTCTACTCCTTTAGAACAATTAATGAGCAAAATGTTAGGTGTTGCTTCTGCCGGTCTTGATCTGACTAAAGTAGACGCGGTCGACACTAAGGTAGCAGACGTAAATCTGTCATCTATGACCTCTCCTGCCGTGTTTGATAATAAAGTACACAAGAGTATAACGGAAGTAATTCCTGCATACTTAGCTAAGATACTGGTTCAGAACACGTCTCTTACAAGTATGTTTAGACGAGCTAATAGAGAAGCCATAGGAGACGAAGGAGAAGCCAATGAACTCGTTTACAACTTCGAGTCGAGAGGCCTTTCTACTATGGCTGACATTAAGGCAGCAGGAGATAAGTATATCTCAGCTGCGGCTGGTAGGTCTAACAACAAAGCGGCCACTATTAGAAACAGTCTTGTTTCTGGTTTAGAAAGACAAGTCGGAACAGCTAAAGCCGGCGAATCAGAAGAGAGGACTAAAGCTAGAAAAGAAAGACTAGCGTCTATACGAAAAGTCACTCAGAACAAAGATAGCAACAAGAAACTAGAACAGTTCATAACGGAACTATCTAAAGAAGAAGGCGTAAATCTCAACTATGAAACTCTTGTAACTAAAGGTATAGCTATAGCGGGCAACAGCAGCAACGCTAAACTAAGAGCACTGTCTGAAGATAGTGCCGTTGCCGAGTACATAGACGTCATAAGCAAGAACTCTAGTAAGGAGTCTACGAAGAACGCAGATAAGACAATAGTTGACACGACTAGAGATTATCCTATAAATGCAATACTTGCTCTCTTTAAAGCCTCTAGTACTTTAGCAGGCGAGAAAGCTGGATTCAATATAAAGCCAGAGATAGCAACGCTCATAGCTAAAGCCTTCTCTAGGTATCTGGGCGACCGCAACCTAAGCGGAGGCCAAGACGTAACAGTCGACGCTATTATTAAAAGAGGTGCTCCGGCAAGAGGACTTCCTGCTATAAAAGAAGGAAGCGATCTAACAGCAGCAGACAAGCTTCTGAACAAACAAATCAAAGAAGCCCTTGAATGTTTATCTATATTTGCCCATTATGTGTCTAAGATTAAGGCCATAGGAGAACCTAAACTCTCTGAACTACAGAGACTACTTGGTGCTGTCAACTTAGAGATAAGAAACAGGACCAACACAAGCATAGAGTCTGTTAGACAACTAGACGCAGTATACCATCAACTCGGACTATCCGGTAAAGAGATGAGTTATAGAACTATGGCAGAAGGCAGGCTTATCACTAAAAACGAAGACGAGGCTTCGTTTAAAGAGATAAGTAAAGAAGACACTGTCAAGTATCTTAAACTACCTAAAGAAGAACTGCAAAAACTTAAAGACAGTAGGCTTAGGTCCGGTGTTAATGACAGCATAGAGTCTATAGCCTCTAGCGGCAAGAATATAGGTTCCACTGCAAGTAAAGTCTTTAAGGATATTAAGAGTCAAAACTCTATCTTCGATATGGTTAAAGCGGGTATATCAGGCGTAGGGGAAATCTCTAAATCCGCTAAAGACGAAGCAGTTAAGAACTTCGATAAGGCTAAATCAAATCTAGAAGGACCTATTTCTAGACTAGGTAACTCAATCAACGCTACAACAGCGAAAGCAGCACTTGCCTCCATAAACACTTACGTTAAAGCTATGGAAAAGGGTATTAAAGAAATTGATGCTCTTAAGGCTAGTTTAATAAAATCTAGAGACGATAACGTTCGTGGTCTAGAAGAGTTGAAGAAAATTATAGTCGACAACAACTTGGCTAGAGACTCAGGACAAGAGTCAGCTAGAATAGATAAACAAATAGAGTCAATAGGTAAGTCTACTGACGCGTCTATAAAGAAATTAGAGACAACTAGAACTGCTCTAACCAAACACATAACGTCAATGAACGACATTAAGAATAATAGCAATGGCTTAGGTGTTGCGGCTATTATAAACAAGATGTCTGAAATAACTAAGCAGGCTATTAACACTATGGAAGGTATAGCCCAAGAGAGAAGGGCAGAACGTTCAGGAATGCCGTCTCCTTCTGACGCAGCTGCTTTCGTTGGACCTATGCGCGAAATAACAGGACCTATGCCTAACTTGCAATTTCCTCCTCCTGTATAACTAAGAACTAAGAAGAAGACCTTAATTGGTCTTCTTCTTTTCTTTCCTATATGGATTTTTTGACTTAACTTACAGAGTAAGGTATTTAATATGGCAAACGAAGATAAGAAAAAGAGCGCTACTCTTAAAGCGCTCAAGGAAGCAGGTGACGAGTTCTATAACAGAGCAGTCACAAATCCAAAGAAAGTTGACGATTTCATAACTAAAACAACCGTCTCGCTCAGAACACTATACAACGTTCTAGACAAGTATATAAAGGCGGCAGCGGATAAAACCAAGGCAATGGCTAAGAGAGGCGCTAACACCGCCATGGGTAAAGGTGTTGATGTAGTAGACGCAGCTAAGAGGATACACTCCGACGTTAAAGAGAAGGGGTTCACGGCTGTTGTTAGAGACGGTTTTAACAGAGCAGATGATTCTCTCTCGGAGAGAATTAAAAGCTTAACAGCAGCGGCAACTGCTCCTCCGGAACAAGAACTCACGACTAAAGAAAGACTTAAAGGCTTGCTTAGTTCCGGTAAGGACTATGTGACCTCTAATATGTCTAAAGCTAAGGACACTTACACCGAAGCTAAAGAAAACGTTAAGAACACATTCGAACAAGAAAGACTTAAAGTAGTCTTATCGGATCTAGATACAAAAGACCGCATACGTATTAGAATTCTTAAGGAACAGGATGTTCCTAAAGAAGGTTGTAAGGTCCTTAACACTAGGCTGGGTAGAATTGAGTTGTCAGAACTCAACTACGAGAAAGTAGAAGACGGAGAATCGTACTTAATCACCAATAACTTCATGATTAAGAGTAATGACGAGGCCGCCATAACCATCAGACTCTACAACCCAGAGGAACAAGCAGAAGGAAGAAAACCAGGCAGCTTTATGGCTAGATTTGGTTCTCTGTTCAGGCCTCCTGTAGAAGACTCTGACGAGGCTAAAAAGAAGAAGGAAGAAAAAGAGAAGGCTAAAGCCGAGAAGAGAAAGAATCGCTCTCTAGGCACTAAGACTCTCCTGTCTTCGATGACCGATCTTATGCAAGGTAACTTCATCCTTGGTCTGACTAAACTTGGACTAGTTCCGGCAGCATATACTGTTCCTTTCGTGCTTAAAGGACTCTCTAGATCTTTACCTGCTGGTTTAAAAGGCGCTGGTAATATGATATCATTTCTAGCTAAACCATTCCTACCTAAATTCCTCAAAGGCGGTAAGTCTAAGGAAGATAAGAAGAAAGAACAGAAAGAGAAAGACGGTCAAGAAAGTCAAGGGTTCTTCTCAAGACTCAAAGACAAAATGACTGGTCGTAAGAAAGAAGTAGAAGATGAAAAAGCTGCTTCTAAAGAAGGCCTTAAGAAGAAGAAGGGCAAAGACCTTGGTATTCTAGGAATGATATTGTCTGCTGTTACAGGACTGTTAACTATAGGTCCTAAGCAAATAGCATCTATGCTAGGAAGCGGCCTTTGGTGGTTAACTAAACAAATCGGTAAAGGACTGTGGTGGGGTGTAAGGCAGTTAGGTAACTTTATCTGGGATAAGACTAAAGCTTTAGGTAGAGCCATAGGCACAGGTCTAGGCAAAGTTAAAGACAAGGTAGTCGGTAAGCTAGCAGAGGTCGGAACCAAGATCAAAACTAGTGTATTGAATATAGGCTCAAAGTTAGGTAAAGGTTTAACCGCCGTTAAAGACGGAGTTTTTAACGTAGGTAAGAACATATTCAGCTTTGGTAGCAACATGTTAGCGCACGGGAAAAACCTACTCGACGGCGTTAAGAACATAGTACCTGGTATAACACAAGGACTTGGTGGTGTTTTTAGATCTGTGATGGGTGGACTGTCTTCGGCTTTCGGAACTCTAGGCGGTAAACTTGTTACAGGTATATATACAGTCACCACTAAAATAACAGAACTAGCAACTATTATACCTAGAGCTATATCCGGGTTATTTAAATTCGGAGGGGGCAAAGCCGCAGAGGCAGCCGGCGGTAAAGCAGTGGCGACAGCAGGCGGAAAAGTCTTAGCTAAAGCGCTTGGTCCAATAGGAGCAGGCATAGACGTGGCAGACGGTATGTCTGACCTTATGTCAGGAAATTCTCAAGAGTCTATATCAGGTTTCGAATGGCTCTCTCCTATGCGTATAGGTATGTACATAGGAGATAAGTTCAATAAAGCATGGGAAGCCATGACTGGTGGAACTAGTTTAGGTAACTCTATATATAACTTACTCAACGAAGACCCTATGGCCAAAATGGATGCCGAACAAAAGGCAAGGGACGCAGAGAGACTTAAAGCACAAGAAGCATCGGCTAAGCCTAAACAACAAGCACAGACTAACGTTCCTGCTGCTGCGCCTAAACCGGCTGCTGTTCCTGTCGGAGCTGAAAGAGGTTTCTTTGGCAAGATGTACGACTCTGCTGTAGACTATACTTCAAGAGGTATAGAAGCAGTGGCCAAAACTGCGTCTGAAGTAACTGGTTCTCTAGGAGTAGTTGCGTCAGGAACATGGAATACACTTAAAGGTAAACCTAAAGAAATAGAGAATATGGTTATAGCTTCTTTACAAAAAGAAGGCATAACTGATCCTAAGACTATGTCATACATCATGGGTCAATTAGCTCACGAGACAGGTAACTTCCGATATATGGAAGAGATAGCTTCCGGCGCTAAGTACGAAGGAAGAAGAGACCTAGGTAACTCCTCTCCAGGAGACGGAGTGAAATACAAGGGCCGGGGTGTTATCCAGATAACAGGCAAAGCAAACTATGCAGAGTTCTCTAAGGACACTGGTATAGATATAGTCAATAACCCAACGTTAGCGTCTCAGCCAGACGTTGCAGTTAAGACTGCTCTATGGTATCTTAAGAAACGCAAGCTTTTATCTAAAGCTGCCGCCGGAGATATCAAAGGTCTTACTAAAGGCATAAACGGAGGCTTTAACGGTCTAGACGATAGAATAGCTAAAACACAAGGCTACCTAACTAGATTTGCTAAAGGCATAGACGTAGTCAATACTCCTTCTGCAGCAGCAGGCGGTGGAAGCATGGTTGGTAGAGTTGCCGATGCTATAGGTGGTTCTATGGCTGGAACTGCTCAGGTGGTAGGTTCTGCTGTAGGTATTTCGCCAGACACAATCTCTGCTGGAACTAATGCAGTAGGTAACGCTATAACCTCAGCAGGCAACGCTGTGTCCTCTGCGGGTTCAGCTGTCGCCGGTGCTGTAGTCAACATGTCGTCCTCACTTAAAACTATACTAGACTCCATCACAGATGAACTAGTTGCTTTAGGTAAGTCGCATTTTAGGCTTAAAGATAGCAGCGTAACGCTAGAAGGTATGAATGAAACCTTCATGAAACTATTCTGGGCTATGCTCGGGGAGTCTAAAAAGAAGGGCGGACCTAAGGTCCAGATCAATGACGGGTTTAGATCTCTAGCAGAACAAACTAGACTATGGAATTTGTATAAATCAGGTCAAAAGAAAGAAGCCTGTGCCAGACCTGGTACTTCCAGACATGGTTTTGGCGTGGCTATCGACATAAACACAGTCAACGCTAACTGGCTTGACAAGTCAGGTCTTCTGGCTAAATACGGATTTGAGAGACCTCTCTTACATCTTAAGAAACCAGAGACTTGGCACGTAGAGAACAAGTTCATAAAGAAAGGCGGTATGCCTACTCCGGTTATCGGTAAACCTAAAGAAGAAAAGACAGATAAGAAGCCAGCAGGCAGCCAACCTGTCATAGCAGCTGCTCCCACCGGTAACGACAGTCCATCGGCGGCGACACCTGTTCCTGTTCAAGATCAACCAGGAGTAGTTCAAAATACTACAGTTCCGGCTGTGTCTAGCATAGAAGCCAATAACGGCGTAACTGTGGCTTCAATGACCACAAATAAGATAAACGAAGGAATGTCAAAACTAGGCAAGAGTTTAGACTCTGCGGTAGATAACATCCCAGTAGACAAACTAAATATAGGTAAAGCTCTGATCAGTCCTGGCCAAGCAGTGCCTTCAGGTAAACCTGTTGACAACTCTTCGTCTGCAGGCAACGCTGAAGCCATGTTCGACATAAGTAAGAGCATGCAGGAGACTATGACTAAGCAATTATCTGCTTTGTTATCTATATCTGATATTCTTAAGTCTATAGAGGCTAAGGTAGGCGGAGGTCAAACCACTGCTTCAACCAGTAAGCCTTCTAACGCTAAAGAAGAAGCAGTCAAACCTACCCAGCGAACGGAAGGTATACCAGGTAGACAAGCTATCTCCTCTCCTAACAACAGAGTAGATCTAAGTCGTAAATTAAACGTAGAGAACGAATTATAAAGATAAGAACTAGTAGACCGGATATCCGGTCTACTAGTCTTTATACATTATTCTATAAGCATGAATAGAACTATATAAACAAACAAGGCATTTCTTAAATTGCTAAGACTCCTGTCGTTTATCTTCTTATTGTTACTCTTATATATCTTCTTAAGAAGAACTATGCCGTTCTCTTTAACTTGATTGACTTTAAGGTCAGTCCCTCTTGCGTATAGAATATTACCTACCACAGAGTTCACGGCCTGTAATACATTAGTATTCTTGTGTAGATATATTTCGTTCTTATGCAGGTACTCTATAGTGCTAACTAGTACTTCCTTGATGAAATGGTTGGCTTCATCTCTACTCTTCTTGTCCTTGTGGGTAAACCCAAGCAACATGTCAAGAGTTTCATACATCTGTGTATAGGGGACACTGTTAATGATGTCAACAGTTAGCCCTACTATGGGTTGCTTTATGAAGGTGTTTTTATCGGTCATAGCTGACTCTATCTTGATAAGATAGCTGTCGACAGACCCTATCTTGTCCACTATGACCTCCTTGCCTTCTATATCTGTTCTTGCGCTAGAGTTAGACTTGAGTATCTCATCGTTCTCTAACATATCTATCATCTCTGCGTAGATATTCTTCAAAGCCTTCTTGGTTGCGTTAAAAAGGTCAATGATAGCGTTAGGTATGTCCGAGTCTTTATTGAAGCTTATAAGCAGCTTAGAGAACCTGCTAGAGATATATTCTTCTGACCTATAAACACAATACTCATTCCAGTTCTTAACTCTCTTAATTATGTATTTATTGCTAAGTCTTTCTGACAGACTAACGGCCTTATCATCAGAGATAGGATATTTGAAGTAACGACTACATATAAGCACAAGAGTTCTATAGCTAAAGTAGTTAAGAATCTCCGTAGCGTATTCTATTCTCTTAGCCTCTGGTAGGTCCTTGTTAGACATGAACCTATGTGCTATATAGAAGCACATCAAGTTAACGTCGTCCCTGGCCACTTTAAAGTGTTTAGGTATAGTTGTTATCTTATCTATCTCTTCTATTATTTCTTCTGCAGTTAAGTCGAATAGATTGCTGTAGAAGATGTTCTTGTCATACATGGTATACGAAACTATGTGATTACCCACAAGTCTACTACCAAAAAGAGTCTTATTATCCCCTTTGGTTATGAACTCTACATTGTTCATAACTATCTTCTTATACATGGCTGTATCGAAGTTATATCCAGAGAAAAAAGGGTCTAGAACAGATTTAACAGATGCCGCCATTTACTCACCTTCTAGTGTTCTTAATAGATGATCGGACAGAGCTTCTGTGCTATAAACTATAGCCTTAGCTCTCTTCTCTGCGTTATACAGGAACCAGTCTTCTGGTTTACTAGAGAAACCTTTAAACTCTTCGAAGTTGCCTACGTCTATCATCACGACGTCGCCTTCTTTAACGCTTCTAAAAGCCGCTACAGGGTCTTTATTGATCTCTTCTGTGGTGATAACAACAACAGACTCTGTGGCTACTGCTGTTCCGGACATATTAACAGATTCTTCAGGAGAATTGTCTTCTCCTCCTTCTTGTAGTTCTTTTATGTCAGCCTTCTTGTCTAGAGTTTTGTATAGCGCATTAGCAACTATCTCGCTGATAGTTCCTGATATAGTTATGGTTACTTCTTCCTTCTCTTTAACTGCAGGTTGATTGGGTTGTTCAGTTGTTCCTTCATTAGGTTGATTGGTCACTTCAACTGGTTTATCTTCATATTTCTTAAGCACGAATGTAGACATGGTATATATCCTTTTTGTCATATGCAGGTCAAAGAATCGACTAGACTATAAGCTTTTGAACTAAATACTCATACATATATAAACAATGAATTCAGTGGTACTGAGTTTTCACTAACTTTATTAAAGGAAACAAAAAATGAATGTTCGTTTGTATGCTGCCGGTGGCATGGGTTCTAATGTGGCTAAGCAGCTTAACAATTTAGACATTGATGTATGTTATATCGACACATCTATGTCTAACTTAAAAACTGTCTCTGATTCTGAGATCTTCTTAGTTCCGGATATCGACGGTGCAGGTAAAGACCGTCGTGTGTCGTATGAGGGTTTTAAAGATATCGTCTCTGATGTATTGATTAAGTTCAAGCCTTCTAATGTGCTTAACATAGTCATCAGTTCTCTCTCAGGCGGCAGTGGCAGTGTAGTAGCTCCTTTGCTCACTAAGGAACTCATCTCTAATGGCCACAACACTATCGTAATCGGTGTAGACAGTCGCCATAGCGCGATAGAGATTAACAACTCAATCAAGACTCTTAAGTCTTATAAGGCTATTTCTGACTCAGTTAAGAAGTGTGTTAATCTATACCACATCAAAAACACTAAACGTTCAGAAGCAGACAAAGAAGCAATCAACTTCATTAACCTGTTGATGACTATCACTAATAAACATCATACAGATGAATTCGACACTACAGACTTACACAACTTCATCAACTTCAACAAAGTAACTGACGTTTCTCCGTCTGTGTCTATCCTAGACGCTACTGTCAATGACGGCTCGCTTCCTGTTAAAGGTATGTCAGTAGTTAGTACTATTCTTGTAACAGGTGATAATAATTCATCTATCAAGGAACCTATCCCAGATTACTTGTGTAATTGCGTCATCACAGATAAGGCGTACAGTTCTGGAGAAATCCGTATCAACAACCTTCTAGGTGCTCTAAGTCTAGTAGTAACTGAACTTGAGAAAGAAATGGTCACACTGCAAGACCAACGTAAACTCAACAAGGTTAAAGACATCGAAGTCACCGACAGTAATGAAGATGACTTAGTTCTATAAACAACGAACGACAGATAAGAAGAGGGATATCCCTCTTCTTATCTTTTCTTTTTTTCGTTAGTAGTTAGAGATCTCGTATAGAAGATCTTTAATAGCTTCACCAACTTCATGACTAAAACTATATTGCTCACTAACAGAGTCTCTGTCTATTCTAGAGACAAGTCTCTTCCAGTCATTTATATAGTGCTTATTCATTTGTCTTGAGTCAGGATTGACGTCATACAGAAACTTCATGTGTTTAAGTCTGTTTACGACTACAGACAGTTTAACCTGTCTACTGCCGCCGAAGTCATTAACACACAACAGATCACTGGCGTCTTCGCTAAACGGCAGTTTTATGTTTCTAAGTACATTGACGTAGTCTAGTTTCTTGTTAGTTATTGTGTCTAGAGTTTGATCTATATATCTATCTACTTGTACAGTAGGTTCAAACGTCTTAAATCTATACTTCTTATTAGGGATGTATAGTTCATTTCCGTAGAACGTGTCCATTATCCTATTTAGGAAACTATGGTCAGCGAGATCGTTAAGAGAATTAGCTAAAACATACTTAATGACAAAGTGGTTCTTATTAAGGTTAGACTCTTCTTTACTGGCCATCTGTTCTTTAATGAACTCTCTGTACTTCAAAGCCAATAATGGTATGTTTATAGCTATAGCTGCTAGGCCACCTTTACTACCGTCGTCCAGACCTAATGGCATAAGCATCTTTATGTCGTTTCTAGGACTATTTATGAACCGTATACAGTTAATAGTCTTCCAGTTCTTAACTGCGTCTACAACATCGAAGTCTTCGAATTCACTATAGATGAACTCGTCACCTGAGTTACCTAGAAAGTAAGGCCTGTGGACTATACCTGTCTCTATTTCAGATGTGAACTTGAAATGCTTAGCCAGGTATTTGTTCTTGTTGTAAGAATACTCTAGATATCTATAAGAGTCATAACCTATGTACATAGGGAAATGCTCCAGTATTCTAGAGATGATGTTTGTATTTTTTACTGAAAAGTTCCTACTGTGATAGTAACCCTGAATGGAGTCTCTGTTAAAGGAATAGAGTCTCCTTAGATACTGTAAATCGGAAGGAGTCAATATCCCCGACTTAGGTGCGCTCTCCGCGTACCTCTTGTCAAAAATATCTAAATATAGCATTTTAGTTTAACCTTATTTTGCAATCAAAAAATACCTTAGGAGTATTTATTGCACTCATGCATTTGGAATCTAAATTAAGTCCATATATAATAAGTGTACATCACACGTGTACTTATTAATAACCAAAGGAAGAAGATGGAAAACCACACAGTCGACAATGTGCGCTTATACTTAGCAGGATTTAACGGAGGAGAAGGGTTCTCGCTTATGGCGATCAATACGTTCGAAGAGACGTCAGCAGAGTCCTATCCGCTCTTAGTTAAACGCACGAAGGGAAAGCTTAACGAAAGCTTAATCAACGCGCAGAAACTCCATATCGACGTAGACACAGAACAAGATTTCAGCCCTGGAGAGAAAGCCATGGCCATCAGGTTAATCAACATGGCTCACGGGAAGAAATGTCCAACCATAAGCATAAACAAGGAGATTGTGTACCACCCCACTAAGTATACATAATTACAGCAACCACACACTACTCTAACTCTTATTGCAAAAAATAATAAGAGTTAGTATCTATTGGACTGAAACATTCATATCGAATGTTCGGACTGGAACGAGTAAATTTTGTTAAATAAAAGGAAACCAAAATGGCCGTAAATTCTAACGCCCCTCAATCAGCAGTCATCAACACTGGCGCTCAACAGCAACAGAATCATCAACCACAACAGAACCGCCGTGCGCCGTTCTCTATGCCTACTTTCGGCGTACGCTCTGACCTAGGCACTCTGGGTTCTGGCGGCACAGAGTATGAGAAACTGTTTGAAATCATCAACGCAGAACTCAAACGCGAGAAAGACCAGAGCAAAGGTCACGACTACGTTGCCAGTAAAGTAATGCGCAACGTGTATGACCTGAACTACAGCGCCATCGCCATCTCTCGTAAAGAAGGTCAACAAGTGTTCGCTCACACGTTCATCGTAGAGAAGACAGGTCAGTTCCCAGATCGCAGCATCGAGAGTTCTAACAACGTCCGTTTTGACTTCATGCGCACTCCTGCTGAAGCTATGGACGAGAAGTACGCTTCAGCAGTTCGCTCGGCTCTGTCAGACCTGCATGGCGTGAATCAGGACTCTGTTCTGTTGGTTGATTCTACACTTGTTCCTAATGAGTTTGATTACTCTAATGAACAAGCGGTTAAGGTGCTGTTGTTCGGAGCCGGTGACGCTATCCGCGCCGAGACTGCTATCCGTATGGATAACTACACTGCCACTAACTTGGCATCGGTTGTAACGGCTGACCCACGTGGTAAGTTTGTTATCACCATGCACTTCAACAATGACGATACAGTTCTGTACGATACAACAGGTATGCCTATTCGTCAGGATATCTGTGTAGCTCTGTCTTACCGTAGCCAGACTCAGCCAGGCGAGCGCTCTATCAACCAAAGCTCTGCGTCTATGGAACTGGTTAAAGTATACGGTTACATTGACTTTGAGTTCTCTCCAAGCACTAATGCGGCACAACAACTGACTAAACCTCAGAAGTTCCTGCCTAACTTCATCATCACTCACATGGAGGCAGGCGACGATCAGAAGGTTATTACTCCTGACTTGGTAATGCTTGGCGTTATCAGTGTAATGAGTACAGCCCAAGACACTAACTGGCTGCAATCGTTCATTCCAACTGCTGCTCGTAAAGGTGTAATTGACTTCAATGACATCGGTGCTCTGAACATCGAAGGTAACATCGAGAACAGCCCAACAGGCTTCGGTGTTAAGTACAACACTAAGTCAGAAGGTTTCAGCCTGCAAGAGTTGATTACTACTGCTGGTTCACTCGTGTTCCCGAACCTGTTGGTATCTATCGACGTTCCTAAGGCCGGTACTTCTACATGGTACACATCAATATTCCATTACATCGGTATCCGTGGCGACAAAGGCGCTACTCAGCGTTTGATCTCTGCTCTGAGCGAGTTGTCTAACGGTGCTTTCGTTGGCAGTATGTCTCCTGTATTCACTCCTGTGGTTAACAAAATCCACGGCGGTTACTACAAGTCTAAGCAAGGCATCCGTGACTTGCGTCAGCTGAGTTCATATCTGTCTGTGGCTAACTTCGTAGCAGCGACTAACCAGTCTCCTGCTTTGATTTCTGCCTATACAAACACACTGTATAACAGCAATGTTTCCATGGACTATCGTGTCACAGAGCGTAAAGCCATCATCGAAGAGATGAGCGGCAACACTTGTGTGTACAAACAGTACTACGAGCGTCTGACGTTCTCTGCTGGTTTCTTGACAGATGTTGTAGCAGCAGTGCGTTCAGCAGGCTTCCTGGCTCAGTTCTCTGACTCAGTTGGTTCTACTGACGTATTCACTCGCCGCAGCACTGCTGACTTCAGCTCTGGTGTACTAGACCCTAACCTAATCCGTGTAACCGGTCAACAACAAGCGTATGTCAACAACAACATGGCATACCAATACCATCGCAACTACAGCTAATCTTAGCCTAGACGACTGACATCAACAGGAAGGGGAAACCTTTCCTGTTGATGTTTTTTTTATTGGTTCTGAAATAAGGTTGAGTTCATATATACTCACTGTACCCCATACAGCGTAAACTCTTTCTAACAAAGGAAAAACAATGTCTATAAATCTTGCTATAGTATCTTACGATGGCATTTATAAACGACTGACTTCTGACAAAGTCCTTCTGAACAAACGAGACATCTTCGACACCGAAGAAAAGGAGATCCTCAACAAACTAATTCTACAGACTTACTCTGATGACAATATATCACTGATTCCTTCATGTCAATGCGGAGCTTTAAAGTCTGAATACTATATCGGTGCTATCTGCGGTAACCCCAAATGCGGGACTAAGGTAGTCTCTAGTGTGGACAGTAATATCTCTTTCTTGCTGTGGTTAGAGCAACCAGAAGGAGTAGCTAAGTTTCTGTCCCCTATTATCATGGATATCCTTCTTAACAGATATAAGATATCCAAGCCTTCCATCAAGCTAGTCAAGTACTTAATTATACCTAACTTGAAGATAGAGAAAGCACAGTCCGCCAAGGGTAGAGAATCTCTACAGAGGCTCAACTATCTATTAGAAAAGAACAATATCAAACGAGGTTACAATAACTTCATAGAGAACTTCTATAAAATAGTAGAAATACTAGAGTACGAGTTCAAGAACAACACAAAGGCTCAAAAGGAAGAGTTCCTGGAGTTTATACGGGATAACATGGCTAACATGTTCAATAGCTACCTACCTTTCCCCAACAAGATCATGTTCAGTATGGATTGTAATGAGTTAGGTAAGTTCATAGATAAACGCGTGCTTAACCCAATCAACGTTATTCGTCGAGTGACGGGTATAGATCTTTACACTAGGTCTTCCCAGGCTAAGCAGTTAAAGGTAGCCAAGAGTCTTATAGATTTAGCTGACTTCTATAACGGATACTTTAATAAGAACATCTTCAGTAAGTATGGTCTAATTAGGCAACACGTCTCTGGTACAAGATGCCACTTCACAGGCCGAGCCGTTATAACGAGTATACCTGGTCCGCATCGCTATAACGAAGTTTGGTTACCTTGGAGTCTGTCTTGTACTCTTCTTAAGTTCCATTTGCTTAATAGACTATATGCAAGAGGTTATACTAACAAAACAGCCAACGCTCTGTTAATGAGGTTTAACCGTCATTATCATCCAGTTATCGAAGAGTGTTTCAACGAGATTCTCCAACAAAACGGAGGAGAACTGGACATCATGTTGCAGCGTAATCCTTCTCTGCATAGAGGTAGTCTACAGCATCTAGTCGTACCTAAGATCAAGTGCAATAAGACTCCTGGATTGTCTAACCCAAATGCTCCTATCTATCAGGCAGATAACACTATCTCTATGTCAGACCTTGTGTCTAAAAGCTTCAACGCCGACTATGACGGCGATAGTTTAAACTTGATGATTGTGCTTACAGAGAAGGTAAGACGTAATATGCATAACTTCGATCCGCACCACAACGTACTGAATCTTGCTGAGCCTAATAAGTTCGGGAACGCAATCGGTTATTCTAAGACAGTAGTAAGCACTTTGGCTAATTGGTATAACGGTTAATTTAAGGAGTTAACAAAAATGGGAATAGTCGTAAATACGTCTGACCCAGGTATAGACATGCTGCTATATGGAAATAAAAACCATATGGTAGCTAACTATGTCTCCGCGCAATTGCAGAACATGGGCACTGTGTTTAACGAGTTTGGATCTAAGATGTATGCTAATCTTCAGAATAGCTACAACTTTCTGACAGATAAGTTAGCGCAGTACAATATCATGTCACAGCTAAGCACGCAAGGGGCTAATATAGCCAATAACCAATACGAGTCTCTGTATAGTTTCTCAGCCCTTCAAACGGCCAATATAACTATGCAGAGATGGGTAATGGCTCATCCAGAAGTTAAGAAACTATATCTTGACCAGAACCTAGACGGTTACTCCGAGACATATAAAAATGTATTTGGCAATACTGTAGGAGAAGCAGACTACAACTATAGACGAGTAATGGACAACGTACTTGTTGACACTGAAGATGGTTTCGTTGTACGAACGTATAATGAAGATCTTATTCCTGGTGACGTTGAGTTGGATAGATATGAAAAACTAACCATACTTAACACATACGACGCTATAGATTGGTTTCTTGATACCTGCAAATTCGACTTCACTGTAACGGACGATGGAGTTAAGATAAACAAATGAGGAAACACACATGAAGTTAAGTAAGGAGGAGATCTCTGAGTTGAACTCTTTATTGAGAGACAAGAGATTGGATATACCGGACTTCCGTAGAACAGTTAACGAGTCAGGAGGAAACTTCTCCTGGCTTCAGAAACATGTAACAACCAGGAATCCCAAGATCAATAAACGTATCTTGGAATTACTCGGCATAAAGGAAAAATGATGGGATTTGTGGTTTTGAAATTGGCAAACACAGAATCTGACGTAGTATATGTTAATCCATCATACATATCTGAGGTTTATCATTCTGAAGACGCGGATTTTGTCTGTGTCACTATGAACGGCGGCAGCAGGTGGTATGTTAAAGGCGATATAGAATATGTAATGGGTGACATTAGGTTGGCCAGTCATTCATAGTAAACAGCAATTCGAACACTGACCTAACCAGTCAGTGTTCGATATACTTTCTTTTTTTTTACTCCTATAACTAGAATATAATGACTACATAACTCAAGGAGGCAAATAAGATGTCTAAAGTTATAGCCTCTCTATCGGAACAAGGCTGGATAACAGAGAGTAAGAAAATACTATCCAACATACTTAGCAACTATATACTCACAGACTCTGCTCAGTCTGTATCGTTTCAAGGCAGGCTTATTAATTTGCCTGAAACATACTATCTATATATAAATGATCCAGAAGGAATGGCGACAAAAGTAAGAGCCGATCTGGAACTACTATTAGGCAGGTACTTTGAATCCGTGGATGTTGAGTGTAGCCCTAAGCAACTAACAGACAAGAAGTACGCTATCATCTTTAGTTGCGCGGCAGTAGACAGCACTGGTCAGAGGGTGCAGGTTACCAAGATAGCAGAAATGTCTACAGAGTTAAGAAATGTGATAGAGGTCTCTAACTACGGGGAAGCTTTATCTGTGGTTAAGAATTTCCAATAACAAGATATGACGAGGTGTTAAAATGAGCGTGCAAAGAATGATGACTGATGTTAAAGACATGTTTATTAGCGAAATGAACACTGTCAGGGATAAAGCCTTTAAAGGCTTAGTAGAAGATTTCCCTAAGGCAAGACTTCCTGAGAATATATTCGTAGAGTATTTTCTACCTTTGTTCTTAGGTCACAGGACAGACAGACCTAACTGGGTAGCCGAATGGATAGGCGTTGCAGGTTCTCCTTCGGCAGAAGTCGAAGTATTCAATCAGGTCACCGGAGAAGTCCTATTTACAGTGCCTGGCGTTTTAGCTACGTCGTTAGTTAATCCTGCTTCTGACGGAGTATGGATGCACGATATATTCGCCAGAGGTTCACAGCTAAACAATAACATTCCTGGATCTGGAACTAACTTCGTCCTGAATCAACTTAACGATAAGTTGAACGCATGCGTAGATGACTCAGAGATGAGCAAAGAGAAATCTGGATGGACATATATTCTTAATAGATACGGTTATTCGGTTCAGAATCAACAAACACAAGAGACTAGTTCAGGAATGGACGATGCTTTCGAATTTTAAGTCATCACAAGAGGGACCCCCTCTTGTGGTGCAAGGTATTTTTTGACTAACAGCTAACTATAAGGAACTGAGCCATGCCTAACAATAATGTTGGCGTCATAGGTACTGACGGCATTTATCCGATCATGTCAGATGGCGCGTTTGCTATATTCAATATAGCCGAGATCTACAACGGTGGACCTGGTGCTAACAGGTACATACCTAAAATAAACGACCTAGTTATAGACATAACACTAGGTATATTCTACAAAGTAGTAGATATTAATCAGACTACGTTTATTCCTACATTGACTAAGATGTTGTTTGAGCAGGATACCTCTTCTGCTTCAGAACTTCTTGTTTCTGATTCTCAAGACTCTCGTAGAGTGTACTACGATAAAACAGTCTCTCCTAACACACTTACACCGGATAGCTTTATTCACACATACTCTGCAACTGCTACTTTTGCTAGAATATACAGAGGTAAGTCTATAGATCCAGACAAACTCATCTCTAGAGTCTATAACAACTCTGGCCAGTTCGTAGGTACAGACATCCCTTTGTCTGTTGTGGCTTTTAACACACATGACAACTACGCTATTAAGTCTGTTCCGGCGTGTAACTGTACGACAGACCTGATCAACGGAGAAGACTGTACTATCATCGTCTATAGCTCAGACGGCAAAGTGGTTAGCAAGATTAACTGCATCATCGAAGAGACTACTTATATCGCTCAAGCTTATGCGGAACAAAGAACTATAACACAGATCTTCCTTAAGTCTGCTTTTGTTCCAGCTACAGGTACTAACGAGATTAATTATCCTGTTAACTTGCCTATCCAGTCGTTCAACCCTATCGGGGTTGTTCAGTATAACGACGGCACTCAGATTGAATACCCAGTAGACGGAACTAAGTTTAGTCTATATGGATTAGATCAGTTTGTTAGCACTGTCGTTGGTCATAAAGTGCCACTAGTTCTTAGCTATAGATTAGATCCAGGTGAGTCATCTGTGTCTTCTGTCTACAGTGACGGTTACAAAGTAACTAGACCTTATGAACTTGTAGTAAGTAATGCCAACAGAAGTTATAACGTTAAACTTTATATCTATCCGGTGTGGATGGATCAGATAACAGGCTATTCCTATAAAGCCTTCCTGATGAACTTGGATAGAAATATTCTATTCGACGTAACCAGTAAGGTCATGATCTCTCCTAACTCTCCTGCCTTTAACCCTCTGGCATACGGAACAACGCAGAGAATAACTTTTGCTGTAGAGTTATCGTCTGTTAACCCTATGTATAGCACATATCTACACTCGCAAGTAGTAGACATCATCCTCAGAGCACCAGGTAACGAACACTCTGCCACTAATCTGTGGGAAGTAGGTAACCAAGTGCCTACTACAGTTCCTTACTACGGAACTAATCTAAGAGCAACTCTAGGTGTAGACAGTACGTCAGTGACCATAGCTAACGGTATAACTACTGTTTCAGAGTTCTTAGATAAAGTCTATAGAACGACTAACCCAATATACGATCCAGAGATAGAGTCAGCCGGATTAGTTCCCACTCATTTTGAGATTAGATATCTAGGTGAAGCATATATCCATCCGATAGAGAACTTCACTATGACTTTCCACTTTAACAATCCGTTAACAAGATATAAGAACGTTGAGATAGTTTTCCTGAAACAAACAGTTACAGGAATGAAGAACTTGTCTATCTCTAGCATGACTCTTCGATAGTTGCACTCTCTAACACTGAAACGGGAGGTGACTAAATGTTCAGTAAGATCAAGAAACAAATACTTAAGAGAATATATAGAGTACTTATCTGTAGAGTTGTTTTGTTGAACAAACACAAGGTCAACATTATAGACGACTTCACAAGAATCTCTGATATAGTCATAGCGACTAACCAAGGAGACTTTGTGTTTGAGTTTAGTATAGATAAAGACGCAAGTTACAGGAGCTTCAAAGAGAGGTTCTTTACTATAAACATGTACTTACTGTCATTGAGAGTTCCTGAGCTTTTGATTAAGAAGAACGAGGTGTTGTCTAACCATGTCCTATTGGCGATAAAGTTCATACTTATAAGGCCTAACTTAGCTATTCTGGCTGAGTTACTAATAGATCTATACATGGATAAAGCCCTTAAGGTAAGTACAACTGCATAAACATGAACTATCACAGATGGACGCTTAGTCCATCTGTGATGTTTATCTTCTTAACTTATTGGTTTTCTTTTCTCTGTTTATGTTGTCTATCATCTCCTGGATAGTTATCGTGGAGTTAGACATGCTATTAAGACCTTTACTTAACATGACGAGCTTAGCCTCTAACTTAGACGCTATGTAATGATCTCTTTCTGCTTTGAATGCTTCCAAGATCTCATTGAACATGGCCTCCTGTTCTGCGGCTTCTCTCTCGTCATAGTCACTATCGTCTTTCTTATACTTCTCGTCGAGATAAGTCCTATTGCCCTTCATTATAGAGGCTTGGTCTATACCGTATAGACCTAAGTTCTTACCAGTAACCAACATCCAGTATGATAGTAAAGAACCAACAACCAAGTCATCGTTGCCGCCGTCGGCGTGGTCTATCCTGTTGTTCTTAATAATAAGACCAGATATCTGCGATATGAGTCTTTCATCGTAAGTTTGCCTACAGGTGTACTTAAGCATACCCATAAGTGTAGTAGAGTAAAGAGCAGACCTAGAAGTTATGCCAGCTCCAGAAGTAACGAAACCTATAGTCTTCTTATACTTAACGAACACGTCTTCGTTGTAAGACCTTGCTTTGCTAACTATTTCGAAGTCTTCTGGGTTCTCGTCTTTGTTCTGATATACTGTATTGTACATCCTGTTAAATGGGTTTATGCCTTGACTAGTTAACTTTTGTATCATGTAGTCTATCATCGTTACAGCAGAAGACTTCCTCTCTATAATCATAGTAGAGTTAGGATATCTAACTAGGAATGATACGAAGAAGTCAGCTAGAGTTATAAGGTTAATTTCGTTGAACACGGCCACACAGAGTATCTCTCCGTTGTAGTGGTCTCTCACTATGAATGAAATATCATCCATACCTACGCCGTCAGAAGTATCCACACCTATAATGAAACTGTGTCCATTGTTTATGCGGTACTCTACGTCTTCTTCTGTTATATACCAGTACAGCATGTAGTTATAAGGAGCATAGAACTCTACTCTAGGGGCATCTACTGCTGTTTCTGCCATGGCTTCTAAGTACTTAGCAGGTATAGGAGAAGCACTAGTGCCAGACAACCACATATTAAACAAGTCCCTTTTAATGTTCTCTGGTGTAGAGATGTTGTCTGCTATAGTTCGTTTGAGCCACTCGTCGTCATAGCCTAGTTGTCTATAGGAAGGAGAGATACTTATCATAGGTCTCTTAGAAGCGTTCTTAGTGGCCAAAGAGTTTTTATGTATAAGCTCCATAAGTTCTTTTTGGTTCTCTGCGTCGAAGAAGTGTTCGTTCATTCTTGTAGAGTTCATGTATAGGTTATAGATATAAGAACCATCTCTGTCACTGGTGTTACCAGCGGTAGTAGCCAGAATGGTTCCGTATTCTTTTCCGTTGAGCCTTGCTCTTTCACGTGCGTCGTTACCAGACATAAGCATAGCGCCCATGGCTATGGCAATGTTCTCGATGAACGCTACCTCGTCCAGCATGTTGATAGGACTTGTAAAACCACGACCAACCTTCTCTGCTTGTTTAGGAGAAGAAGAAGATAAGTTACCTTTAACTTTGTTACTGAGTAAACCTACGTTAGCTTCATCTGTGTTGAAGATGTCTTTCTTAGTTGTAAAGTTAAGGTGGCTAGGTAGTTCAGCAAATAGGGCTTTAAGTTTAAGAAGGGTTTCTGACTTAAGTCCTTCTGACTTAGTTAAGAAGTTAACGAACGTATTGGTTGTTCCTATGTCCAGTAACCAAAGCAACAGAACAGTGATAAGAGTAGTCTTACCTGTCTGACGCAGTATCACAATAAGTGTAGTCACATGGTTAAAGAACATCCAATACATCGCTATGTTAGCTCGGTTAGCCCTGAACTGTATAGGGTTAAGAGAACCAGGCACAGGTATCCTTACTACTTCCCTTAGAAAGTACCAGAAATTATCTTTACACTCCTGTAGTATCCTGCCTTGCATAGAAGGACTTAAGTTCTCGTCGTAAGGATCTACTCCGTCTAGGCCTTTATCTAGAAGAGCTAGATGAAATGCACAGTTACTAACACCCATCTTGTTATAGATCTCGGCTAGTCTAAGGAAAGACTGGTTAGTTGTGTTATAGTGAATGATTGCTCCTGGATGCTTCATCCAGTCATTAGTGAATAAAATAGCCATAGTCAACACCGTTATTAATAATCAAATAAATTGAGTCAAGATTAATATTGTCTTATTGTGGAAACAAATGACGCTTCTCTTATTCTAGTAGCTAAAGAGCAGGCTGCTAGACAGGAATTATTGGCAGCTGTAACTAACGGCGCTGATCTAGACTGATATTTCGTGTCAACAGTAGACGAAACAACAAGAGGAGACATGTAGTCTCCTCTTGTATTTCTTTTCTATCGGACCCAGGCATGGTTTGATTAACTTTCACTAGGAGAACAAATGTGTTAATGATGTTCAATCAGTTCCTTATAAGAGAAGCTGTTAGAAGCCATCTCTATTTGGCAGCGCCACCTATAGTACCAGAAGCAGAAGTAAGCATACCTAGATTCTCTGTGTTGCACCTTCTTTCTGACGCAAGCAATGAAATGTTTCCTGTTAGAGAGTCTCATTACTTTAAAGATGTGCCTAAGAACAAAAGAATACCTATATACCAGGTACAAGACTTAGTTAGTAAAGAAGACACAACAACTCTAAATAACAGATATCTCCCTAAAGATATCAGAATGTGGACAAGAGCTAACTTGAAGACATTTAGAAACATAGAGTTAGACACAGTAGTTAACACAGACCCTAATACTCCAACAGTCGTTAACTACAATGCAGTTAAGGACCTATATAAGTACAAAGGATCTATGACCGCGGAACACAGTAAGTTCTTCAATCTAAGAAAGACATACTGGACAACGGTGAAGACGTTCTTAGCTAAAGACACTTCTTCATATCACTTTGTAACAGTAGATATACCGTCAGAGATACCTAACTACGCCATACTCAATATACTCATCAAGTTCAATAACATCAAGTTATCCAGAACTATCCGCGACAAAGCTCTGTATGCTTACATAGACTTATATAAATGGTTCATTAGTTCCACCAGAGGAGCGTCTAGTATATCAGACATCACGGACGAAGAGTCAAAGAGAGTTGTTCTAGAGTTTAAGTACAAAGGTCACTCTAGCTTTATTCCTATGTATATTCTCCGTAGTCTTTGTTTTGACTCTAAGCTAGAGAACAAAGTTAAGATGAAAGACGACAGAGTTCAGAAGCTGCTTATTGCCTTCACTAGACGCATACAGATTAAAGTTAATGCTTACCTAGCAGGAGAAATCTCTTCTCTTTCTGAGGAACCTGAAAATACAGAGTCTGGCATGAATGTAGAAGTACATAGCACTGACACTGTAGAAGAGCAAACAGATGAAGATCATGAAGACTTCGACGAACCTGTTAGAAACAACGAGGAACTAGAAGCAACCGGCGTTAAATCGTTCGCTGCTAAAACAAGTCGGTCTAATGATAAGGTCTCTGCTTCCTTTAAGCAAAAAACTAACTCCATTAAAGAGCTAGATAAAATCACTAACTCTCTGGACACAGATTTAGGTTCTTCCTCCTTGATAGATGACTTAATTGACTTAGAAGAGACTGGAGAAAATAACTCGGAAGTGTATAAGGACATAGTCTATAAAGCTATGAGCGAGAAGGACTATGTGCAAGAAGAAGAAGAAGAGGAGCAAGAAGCACAGCCTCTGACTGTAGACTATTCTCACGAGAAAGTTCAAGAGTCACTGACAGAGTTATCCAATGACGATAAGCTCGAGAAATACATAGAAGAGTCCAAACTCTTTAAGACTATGAGTTCGGCAGAGATACGTTCGCTGAGGAAGCTTAAAGAAGAGCGTAAAGCCATGAAGTCTCCTTACAATTCTAAGGAACTTATTGATGACTACGTTAGGCAGTCTAAAGAAGACGTAGAACTATCAGAATCAGACAGACATATTCCTATAAAGAACTCTTTAGTTAGCGATGTGTTTAAAGAAGATCCTATAGGTGCCTTCGATAAGAAGTATATCAAACACTCAATGAAGAAAGACATTATCTCTTGTGTTAAACATATAGAGAAGTCTAACATCATTATTAAGAACTATGAAGTAGATACGATTGTGACTCCTGGGACTAGATACGAGATGCATCGTCTAACCATAAAACCGTTTAATGCTAAAGAGTCTACTGTCTATTTCCGTATCCCTTATATAGACAAAGACGGAGAGTTCAGGTCTGGTAACATCATCTACCGCATGAGGAAGACTAGACAAGATCTGCCTATACGGAAGATATCTCCGATCAAAGTTTCTTTAACTAGTAACTACGGTAAACTATTTGTAAACAAGACAGAACGTAAAGCTTTCAGTTCAGACAGTTACTTTACAGATTACATAAGAAACAGTTATCTTGAAGGCGAAGGAGTCATCAAGAAACTAGTTCCTGGCGCAAGGGCTCTTAACAAAGAAGACTTGCCTTACATGTATTCATTATTATCGTCTAACTTCGATACTATAGTTCTAGAAGACTATACATTAAGCTTAGATCCTTCCGTAGAGGCAGACACGCTCTCTCCTTTAGTACAGAAAGACCTAGTGAGCAAGACAGTTAAATATATAGGCTACACTAAGTCCAAGGACATATTAGTCATGGACAAAGATAGTAATGTCTTTAACTACACTAAAAGCATGGAACCAGTAGGAGACATGGTCGACATACTAGGTATAGACAGAACCAAACTACCTAAGCCATTTACAGCTCTAAAGGTTATAGGCGACGAGGTTCCTTTAGGTATAGTCCTTGGTTATTATTTAGGCCTGTCTAAACTCATAGCTATAACTAACTCCAAGTACACTATAATAGAGTCTAATAAACAACATAAAGCAGATAAGAACGAACTAGTTCTTAAGTTAGAAGACTATAAACTCATACTCACTTTAGAGACAGAAGAAGCAAGGCTCCTGTTCAACGGGTTTACTTTCTATAAAGAAGAACTTAAATCAACTAAGCTAAAAGAACTAGACAGTAAAGAAGTCTACTTCAATCTACTAGAATCAAGATCAGCAGGTCTTCTGCATCTTAAAGAACTGAACAACTTAAGAGATCTATTCATAGACCCTCTTACCGCAGATGTTCTGTCAGAGATCAATGAACCTACAGAGTTCATACCTCTTCTTTTAAGAGCCAATAAACTACTGACAGACCTTAAACATCCAGACGCTAACGACCCTGCTTATTCTCGTATAAGAGGTCACGATAGAGTTCCTGGACTTATGTACAGAGCTATAGCCGAGTCTGTTAGAGAGTATAACATCAAGTCTAGAGCAAGCGCTAAAATAGAACTAGACCCTTATAAAGTCTGGAACACTATAACACAAGACTCATCTGTTAAGATCACCGAAGATATTAATCCTATACTTAAGATGAAAGAGAATGAGATCGTTACCCTCACTGGTGCAGATGGTCTTAGTAAAGACGCTGTTCCGGAAGCAGTAAGGAAATTCCATCCTAACGAAGTTGGTCTCACGTCTGAGGCTAACGTGGATAGTTCTGACGTAGGTCTTAATTACTATCTCTCGCCATATGCTAAGATCTCCAACACAAGAGGTCTTATAGACACAGAGTCTAAAGCAGTAGAGGTAACTCCAGCTAAAGCTCTCTCTAGCGCTGCGCTTGTTTTGCCTATGATAGAAATAGACGATCCTAAGCGCATAAACATGGCCGGTATTCAGTACTCTCACTCTGTTCCTTCTCCTGGATACAGACAGTCTCCTATAAGAACAGAATACGAGTATATTGTTCCTTACAGAGTAAGTTCTCTCTACTGTAATATGGCTAAAGAAGACGGCACTGTTACGGACATAACAGAAACATCTCTTACTGTTCTGTATAAATCAGGAGAAACTGAAAAGGTTCCTCTTGGTGGTAAGTATGGAAGGGCAGAAGGTACTGTCTATAAACATAACCTAGTGACACCCCATACTAAGGGTAGTAAAGTTAAAGCAAACGACTATCTTACCTACAATGACTGTTTCTTCGAACCTGATTGGTTAGACCCAGCAAGACTAGTCTCTAAGACTACAAGAAATGTTTCTGTGGCACTTTCTCTTACAGACGAAGTATTCGAAGATTCATCTGCCATATCTAAGGAGCTAGCTAATAATATCTCCACTACAACCGTCAAAGAGAAGATATATCTTCTTGATTTCACTAAGAACATCATAGGCCTGGTTAAACCTGGCGACGAAGTAGAACCAACTACTACTCTCTTTACTCTTCTAGAAGAAGACACAGACTTTAACAATTTGTCAGAGTCTAGTATAGAGTTGCTACAGAACTTAGCCTCGGTTTCACCTAAAGCTAAAGTCAAAGGTGTAGTCGATAGCATAGAGGTTAAGTACAACGGACAAACCTCTGATATGTCTCCTACCATCAAGAAGTTAGTAGACAGACTTAATGCTAAAGTCAAAGCCGACACAGCAGGAACAGAGTACGAGTGTAAAGACAATGCAGAAACAGCAGAGTACAGATCACAGGGTAAAAACCTGACTATAGACACACTAGAACTTAAGATCTTCATCAGAGTTGAACTGAACATGGTGTCTGGAGACAAAACAGTCTTAGGCAATCAGCTCAAGAACACAGTTGGTAACATTTTCACACACAGCATAACGACAGACAGCGGGACTAAAGTAGATGCCTTCTTTAGTACACGAGGTATCGTTAACCGTGTAGTTATGTCTCCGATTATAGCAGGAACAACCCTTAGACTTATAAAGCACGTTTCGCCTCTTATAGCTAAGGCTTATTTCGAGTAACTTATACACACAGAGACGTTAACTCGTCTCTGTGTGTTATATACTGTTAAAGTCATTTTTTGATATTGAGCTTAATAACCCTATAAGAGGATTCAAAATGCCACCTAACGATCCAATCATTCTAGACTTAGACATAACCGGTTCTAATCTAAGTAACAGAGTTATCGACGAACCACATACTCTATCTAACAATCACGTAAGAGCCATCTCTCCTAGGAAAGGTCCGTTCTTCGCAGAAGCTAGTTTAGTAGTGAGAAGCGGTGCCACTGTCTTGACCAGAGGCGTCGACTACCAAGTAACAGAACTACACCAAATAGCGTCTGCTAAATACGGCAGGGAGATCTCTTCCGTAATCCTGATCATCAATCCATCCATAGGCTCTAACATAACTGTAACATATCAAGCGTTAGGCGGAGACTATTCTACAGTAGGTTCGACTGAAGCTATCGCTAGACTATACGCTACAGTGATGAACGACAACAGGGATGTTCAATGGCTTAATGTTAAGAATAAACCGCAAGACTACAACCCAACGGTTCACCGTCATCTGTTAGAAGATC
>JACCEA010297741.1_pt1 | contig 53555 bp, 48 predicted proteins | sample 7449851 | NCBI WGS metagenome assembly JACCEA01 (sample SAMN15323453, study PRJNA562643) | freshwater metagenome | isolation source: river surface water | place: USA:Blue River Watershed | collected 2017-08-18 | reverse complement strand
GAGCAATTGGGCTTATCTCCCACAGCAGCATCAGTTGGAAGTACGTTTAGTACCTTATTGCGAACAGGACCTTTGGACAAATTAACCATGGTGGCTAAAGCGGGAATGAACCTTGAAAAAGATATTGGAAAGGATTTCATCCTTTACGGAGGAGTAGAATGGAAAGAATTTACTCCACTTGGATTGGCAAAATATGAGCGCTATAATGATTTGGGAGCATTAGAAACGATAAACAGGATCCAATCAGCCGAATTGATCGCTCGCGTACGCTGGTGCAAGAACGAAGAGTTCATTTCAGGATCCTTTGATCGAAGCTCTCTGCCTTCTCCATATCCTGTTTTAAGTGTGCAAGGAATTTTTGGTATCAAGGGTGTCTTTGGCTCTGATTACGACTATCAAAAAATCGAATTCAACATGGAGCACTGGACCAATGTTGGAATTCTTGGACGCTTGCGCTATGGTATAAACGCAGGATTTATCAACGGAACTGTAGCTTATCCTTTTCTAAAAGTTCACGAAGGTTCACAATCTTATTGGCTCTACACGAACTCATTTAACCGCATGAGTTTCTTTGAATTTATTTCGGATCGCTATGTCGGTGGATTGGTAGAACAGCATTGGCAAGGTTTGTTCTTTGACTGGATTCCTTTATTGAAAAAATTGCAGCTGCGTTTAGTAACAACAGGAAGAATTACCTATGGCGCAATCAGTTCAAGACATCAAGATGCCATGTTGATTCCAACCTTTACCAAGTCATTTGGATCAATTCCATACGCTGAAGCATCCATAGGTATTGAGAACATTTTGAAAGTAGGCCGTATCGATCTGGTTTGGCGATTGACACATTTAGAACCTGGAATCAAACCACTTGGTATTCGAGCCAGATGGTCACTCAATTTTTAAGCTGCATCACGTGAAACTGTACACAGACAATATTAAAAAAACCTACAAAGGCAGAGACGTTGTAAAAGGAGTTTCTATCGAAGTAAATCAAGGAGAAATTGTTGGACTTCTTGGTCCGAATGGAGCCGGTAAAACAACCTCATTTTATATGATGGTCGGTTTGGTAAAACCAGACAGCGGTCAGGTATTCTTGGATCAAACAGAGATTACGCATTACCCCATGTACAAGCGCTCTCAGCTTGGCATCGGTTACTTACCACAAGAGGTTTCTGTTTTTCGTAAACTGAATGTAGAAGATAACGTTATGGCCATTCTGGAAATGACCGATCTTACAAAAGTTCAGCGTAAAGAGAGATTGGAACAATTGCTCGAAGAGTTTAGCCTGACCAAAGTGCGAAAGAATTTGGGAAATCGCCTTTCAGGAGGAGAAAAACGTAGAACAGAAATTGCGCGTGCTTTGGCAACCAATCCGAAATTCGTGCTGCTTGATGAACCTTTCGCGGGTGTTGACCCGATTGCAGTTGAGGACATTCAGAGTATCGTTTCAGATCTGCGCAAAAAGAACATTGGAATCTTGATCACAGACCACAATGTACAAGAAACGTTGAGTATTACTGATCGCGCTTATTTGTTGTTTGAAGGAAGTATTCTTAAGTCGGGAACGGCCGAAGACCTGGCAGCGGATGAACAAGTAAGAAAAGTGTATTTAGGCCAGAACTTTGTGCTTAGACCAAAAGCCTAGGGCTCGGTGATTTCACGAAAAGTTTATTCAACAAAAAAGCCCGAAGTACAAATTGCGCTTCAAGGCTCAAGTAGATATCATAAAAAAAGCCTCCGTGGGAAAGAGACTTTTGGTTTGAACGATTACTTAGATGCTAAATCTTCGTTGGAAGATTGTTCTACGTTTCCGTATGCATCACAATGGCCTCCTTTCGAAGAACCGCAAGAAGTTGCTACAACCGCTACAATAGCCGCGATCGCTGCGAAGGCGAAAAATCTTTTCATTGGTGTTGTGTGTTTAAATAAGTTCAATTCGTTGCTGTTTGAGAATACAAATCTATGATTTTTAACGTTAATTAGCACAAAATATTATACACATTCGGGTCTTGAAATCCTTGAAACATAGCTATTACCTGATGAATGGTACGTTTCGCTTCGTAATTGGCGGGTGTTTTCTCTTGCTTTTTAGTCTCGTTAACCCAAGTTTTTCACAAAAAACAGTCACACTTTCTATAAATGGGATCGATCAAATTGAAAAACAGGAACTTTGGCGAGTACACGACTCCCTCGAATTAAAAAGCAAACTTCAAAAGCTTATCTTGAAGGCATATCAAAAAGGCTACCCCTCTTTTTCCATAGACAGCTTGATTCATGCGGACTCAACCAACACGATAGTATACGGAAGTATAGGTCCATACGTCAAATCGTGGGTGATTAACTTGGATGATGAAGATCGCAGACTGGTCCGTTCCTATGGCATGAATCCAAAGCAATTTGAAGCGTTCCGACCATCGATGGGCCTACCCGCGAATGTTCTGACTGAACTACTGCAAAAATTGGAACGTAACGGCTATCCTTTTGCACGCGTCCGACTCACTGATCTGCGGTATGAACAAAGCAAATTAATTGCCGATCTGGATTTACAGCCTAATCAACGTGTCAAGTGGATTGGACTCAACTTGGAGAGTAGCAAGATCAAATTATCCTCTCGTTTCTTGGAGAATTACTTGCATATTCGAGCCGGAGATTGGTACGATCAAGAACAGATCAATTTGTTACCAGTTCGATTGAAACAATTGAGTTATCTTCGGGAACTTAAACCTGCAGAACTACTTTTTACTCCAGAAGGAGCAACACTTTATTTGTATTTAGAAAGTCGACCTATCTCCTCATTCAATGGAACAATAGGTTTACAACAAAATCCGGTTACCTTGAAATACCAATTCACCGGAGATGTTCGTCTCCGACTTCAGAATGTTTTGAAACGGGCTGAGTTTTTTGAATTGAACTGGAGAAGTATCCAACCCGGAAGTCCACAACTAAAAACACAGGCGTCTCTACCCTATTTGTTTCGCACCCCCTTCGGATTAGAGGGACAGTTTCAATTAATCAAACGAGATAGCACTTTTTTGGAATTGAAGTCAGGCGCAGGTATCAGCTATTTCCTCAATGCCGGAAATACCCTTAAAGCTTTTTACAAAAATCACCAATCGAACTTATTGAACGCAGGTAATCAAAGTGGTTTCTCAAACATGGTCAATAACCAGTACGGATTAGCCATTCAGCATCAGCAAGTGGATTTCCTTCCGAATCCAAGAAAAGGCCTCGTATGGATGATCGAAGGGAGTGCAGGTAACCGAAGAATAACACGTGACAGTATCGAAAAAAGATCGCTGGTAATGAATATTTCAGGAAGTTTTGATTGGTATATTCCAATCGGAAAACGCTGGGTCTTTAAAACCGGATTGAATACCGAATCCTACATTGCGGATAGTACCCAGACAAATGAACTGATACGCTTTGGTGGAAATTTGAATCAGCGAGGCTTTCTGGAAGATGAATTTTATGCCACAACCAGAACCACAGGAAGTTTGGAAATCCGATTCGTGCTGGACCAATTCTCAAACCTCTTTCTTTTTTATGATCAAACCTGGTATGAGCGCAATGCGCAAAGTTATTTGCAGGACACACCATTTGGCTTTGGTGGCGGAATTCGATTCGGCACCAACATCGGGATCTTCTCTCTCACATATGCCCTTGGTAAGCAACAAAGCAACCCAATATTACTGCGCGATTCCAAAATTCATTTTGGATACATTGCCTACTTTTAAATATTGAAGTAAAAGTCAAAAAAGGGTTTGCACCAAATCATCTTTTTGCTTAACTTCAAGAAAATCATGAAAAAAATCAATACAACTATCAACGACCCAGCGGCATTTACAGAACGTTTCATCAATCAAACAAACCAATGTATTTTCTTAACCGGTAAGGCTGGAACGGGAAAAACAACCTTGCTGCGTAAAATTGTGGAAACTACCCACAAGCAAACTGTAATTGTAGCACCCACTGGAATAGCCGCTTTGAATGCGGGCGGAGTAACGATCCATTCCTTTTTCGGATTGCCATTCGGTGGTTATATTCCTGAATTCATTCCAGAACCAGTCGTGGCCGGCTCAATCAAACTTGAAACAAAGACCAGTCTGCGCAGACATTTCCATTACAATAGCACGAAACAGCGCTTAATGCGTTCCATGGAACTCTTGATCATCGATGAAGTGAGTATGCTTCGAGCAGATTTGTTAGATGCTATCGACCTGAGCCTGCGCTTTGTTAGAAAAAACGAATCCCCTTTTGGTGGCGTCCAAGTTTTGTTCATTGGCGATCTCCTGCAATTACCTCCTGTTATCAAACCGGAAGAATGGCAGTATCTGCAGAAATATTACAAAGGGATCTTTTTCTTCAATGCCCAGGTGCTTCAGGAGCATGCCCCGGTTTACATTGAACTGAACAAGATCTTTCGCCAAGACGATGAAACCTTTATTGCCGTCCTGAATAATTTGAGGAACAATACGATTACTCAGTCTGATCAGGAACTTTTGAATCAATATGTGCGTCGCGATTTCGATTCCACCAAAGAAGAAGGATACATTACACTCACCACCCACAATGCACAAGCCGATGACATGAATCAAAATGCCTTGCTTGCATTAAAAGGTAAGAGTTATCGCTACAAAGCAGAAATTAAAGGCGATTTTCCAAACCACATTTATCCTTTGGACGAACAACTGGAACTCAAAGTCGGAGCACAGATCATGTTCATCAAAAACGACATCTCTTTCGAAAAGAACTTCTTTAATGGGAAGATGGGGAAAATACAGTCACTCTCAGCAGATGAAATAGAAGTATACTTTCCGGATGAAAAGCGAAGCATCGTTGTAGAGAAATACGAATGGAATAACATCAAGTATTCCTTAAACGAGCAAACCGGCGAGATCGAAGAGGACATACTGGGCACTTTTGTGCATTACCCGATCAAACTGGCGTGGGCCATTACGGTGCATAAAAGTCAGGGACTCACATTCGAAAAGGCCGTTTTAGATATTTCAAAGGTCTTTGCACCAGGTCAAGCTTACGTAGCTCTTTCTCGTTTGAAAAGTTTAAAGGGGCTGGTACTCTTACAACCTATCTCCATCAACGGATTGCATACGGATCAATCAATTTCAGCATATGCATCTAACAGACCCAGCGATGATCAATTGAACAAGCGTTTGGATCTGGCGACCACGCACTACATCTACCATCGTTTACAGCAAACATTCGATCTGTACGATTACGCCACCAAATGGTCAATGCTCGAGGTTGGCATGAAAATACAGGCCCCTAAAACAGAAAAAGGGAAAGACAAAACTTGGGTAGCCACACAACTACAATTGGTGCAAGCAAGCCTAGCTGCAGCAAAGAAATTTCAAGTACAGATCAACTCGTATTTTCAAGGCCTTCCAAATTGGGACCTTTTGCACGATCGCATTCAAGCAGCTTACGATTATTTTTTCAAAACCTTGGATGCACAAGCCTTCGCTCTGATGAAAAGGCGTGCAGAATTGACCTTGATCAAAAAAACAAAACAATATCAGGAGGAGTTGGAAGAACTGGAAGTGCTGGTGATCGATAAAGTGTTTGAGTTGAAAAAAGTGCGCTTACTCATGGAGGCGATCGTTACTGGAAGACCATTGACAAAAGAACAATTACGGAATGAGGAGATCCAAAACTACGTGATTGCGAAGACAGCTCGAATCCAACAAGAATTGCGACAATCTGGTAATCTCTTGCAAATGGTGGATGAAGATGAATTGGAATTGCCTGTAAAATCACGTGGCTCGAAAAAAGTAAAAGCACCAAAGGAGATCAAGAAAAGTACTTACGAGGTAACGTTAGAAATGATCGAAAATGGTTTGGAATTGGAAGCAATCGCCCGTGAAAGACAACTCGGTCTGAGCACCATTCAAGGTCATGCAGCGCAACTGATCCAACAAGAAAAAATCGATGTTACGGATGTTTTGTCAAATGAAAGAATCAAAGAGATCGAAGCTCTGTTAGAAGGAAAAGAAACTATGTCTTTAGGCAAGATCAAAGAAGAATTAGGCGATTCTGTTTCGTATGGAGAGCTGAAAATGGTACAAGCATCAAAACTATTGTAAGATGAAAAAAGTAAAGATTGGAATAAACGGATTTGGTAGAATTGGTCGTCTGGCTTGCCGGATCATGAGCGAACGTGAAGATGTGGAAGTTGTTGCTATCAATGACCTTTTGGAGACTGATTACATGGCTTATTTGTTGAAATACGATTCCACGCATGGGAAATTCAAAGGCTCGGTTGAAGTCAAAAATGATCATTTATATATCAACGGAGAACGGATTGAAACCAGTGCTGAAAAAGACCCTTCAAACATTCCATGGAAAGCTGCTGGTGTTGATGTGGTTCTAGAATGTACTGGACTATTCTTAACCCAGGAAAGTGCTAGTAGCCATCTCAAGGCAGGAGCTAGAAAAGTGGTGCTCTCGGCACCAGCAAAAGATGATACCCCAACATTTGTGATGGGTGTCAATCACTTAACCATGTTAGCGGATCAGCACATCGTATCAAATGCATCCTGTACTACTAATTGTCTGGCTCCAATCGTGAAAGTGCTGGATGAACGATTCGGGATCGTAGAAGGACTGATGAGTACCGTGCATGCAGTTACAGCAACACAGAAATCTGTTGACGGACCAAGTAATAAAGATTGGCGCGGAGGGCGCAGTGCCTATCAGAATATCATTCCTTCCAGTACTGGTGCTGCCAAGGCCGTTGCTTTGGTTTTACCTCAATTAAAAGGCAAACTTACCGGAATGGCCTTCAGAGTTCCTACCCCGGATGTTTCTGTAGTTGACCTGACCGTTCGTTTGGAAAAACCTGCATCGTACCAAGCCGTATGTGAAGCGATGAAAAAAGCCGCTGATGGCGAACTGAAAGGAATCTTGGCTTATACCGAGGAAGATGCCGTATCACAGGACTTTGTGGGCAATGCGCACACCGCTATTTTCGATGCAAAAGCAGGAATAGCCTTGAATGAGCACTTTGTAAAAGTGGTGGCATGGTATGACAATGAATGGGGATACGCCAACAAGTTGGTTGATTTGGCGGCCTATGCCGCAAATCTGTAAAGGGATTACGTATTTTTGCCGCATGTTCAAACGATTTCCACTGCTTTTTCTGTTTCCGCTTATTTATGTGTTACTCGACATCTGGATACGCTGGGAATTGTTGGGATATTACAAGCCCAAACAACTAACGGCATATGGACTTTCGTTAATCGCTGCACTGAGCATCTACTTTTTCAGCGTTTATTGCTTGCAACGCTTGCGCAGGAGAAAATGGGCATACTGGCCCTTGTTGATCTTATATACTGTTTACATAGTAGTCGCGGTGATCGCATCGTATCTTTTCTTCGTATTCAATGGTTTCTATCCGAATTATTACACATTCGAATACTTTAAGAACGAACCTTTGAGTGCGTTTGTACTCTTGAAAGACTCGGTGAATCTGACAGACATGCTGTTGTTCTCAATTGGTTTTTCCGGCTTATTGTGGTATTTCCGAAAGATCACCAATGAAACACACCGCTCTAACACGCGTCTTTCGTTTAGTCTAACCGGATTGCTAGCACTTACCGGGTTGATCTTGGGCAGTGGTTTCATCAAGAAATATGACCAGTGTTTAATCGTTGATACCAACTTTTCTTCGGCCATCATTCGCCACGTGATCGATTATGACCCAAATCCTTCATTCAAAGGTAAAGGTCTACAAGCCAGAACACCCATTAACCTTCCTAAAGTCGGAAAGCCAAAACCATTCAATGTGCTCGTGATCTTGTGCGAAAGTTTGCGCAACCAAAATCTAGGACCTTATGGATATGAGCGCCCGACAACGCCAAATTTGGATCAATTCCAAAAAGAAAATTCGAACAATCTTTTCGTCTTCGAGAAACCGTACAGCGTTTCCACTACTACCATGTTGGCCGTTCCAGGAGTATTAACCGGAACAGGAGCTTATCAAGAACCTGAAGTATTCTACAGTCAACCATTCATTTGGGACTACGCCAAAATGCTGAATTACCATACGTTTTTCCTGAGTTCGCACACGATGAAATGGTATCGCTTTGATCGATTCTATGCCAATGCGCAACTGGACTATACCTGGAACAAAGAAACTAGCGGCAAACCCTTCTTCAATGACTTAGGTGTAGATGACCAGCATACGATAAACGCATTGAAACAACATGCTCTTCAGAAAAAAGATGATCCTTTCTTTGGCGTCGTACAATTGAATGCAACCCACTACCCCTATCAGATTCCGAAAAAGTATCAAAAATGGAGCGGCACATTCGTAGATGAGTACGACAATGCGATTTTCTATCAAGATGCATTGTTGGGCGAATTGTTTGCCAGCTTAAAAGAAAGTGGTTTATTGGAAAACACAGTAATCCTGCTCACTTCAGATCATGGAGAATCATTAAAAGACCACAATAACATTGGTCACGTGGATAGTTACTACATCGAAACCATCAGTGTACCATTGCTTTTATATGTTCCTCAAAAACTAGCGGCAACACTTCCGGAGGCAACGATTCGAGAAAATTGTAAGCGCGCAGTATCAACTATAGACATTGCCCCTACCATTGTTGACCTACTTGGACTGGAGGAAGAACCCAGCTTATTGAATGTTCGCAAAGAATTTACCGGATTCAGTCTCTTAAAACCAGTTCCTAAGGACCGTTGTATCCTTACAATGAACAACAGTAAGATCGCACGTTTCAAGGTGGGACTATCGATCTTGCAAAACGACTTGCATTATATACACCGTATGAACATCGTGCCTAATCGCGCAGAAGTGTATCATGTAGGGCGAGATCCAAAAGAGGAAAACGATCTTGCGCCATTCATTCAACGCAAGCGATTGGCGAGTATGTTCCGCTACATGAAACAATTCCCGATCACAGAAAAATACTTGCCCAAGGGGGAATAAAAAAATCCCGATCAAAGACCGGGATTTCTGTAATATCTAGATTTCGATTACAAACCGAACGCAGCTTTTACTTTATCTGCATAATCCAATTTCTCCCAAGTAAACAATTCTACTTCTAAAGTTTTAACTGTTCCATCCGGAGCTTTGAATGATTTCTTCACTACTTCATTCTTACGTCCCATGTGTCCGTAAGCAGCAGACTCAGAGTAGATCGGGTTACGCAATTTCAAACGTTGTTCAATAGCGTAAGGACGCATGTCGAAGATCTCTTCTACTTTGCGAGCGATCTCACCGTCAGTCATATTCACTTTCGCTGTTCCGTAAGTATTGATGAACAATCCACAAGGCTTAGCAACACCAATTGCATAAGATACTTGCACCAAAACCTCATCACACAAACCAGCAGCAACCAAGTTCTTAGCAATATGACGTGTAGCATATGCAGCTGAACGGTCCACTTTTGAAGGATCTTTTCCAGAGAAAGCACCACCACCGTGAGCACCTTTTCCACCGTAAGTATCAACGATGATCTTACGACCTGTCAAACCAGTATCTCCGTGTGGTCCACCAATCACGAATTTTCCAGTTGGGTTGATATGGTAAGTGATCCCATCATTGAACAAAGCTTGCAATTCAGGCTTCAATTTCGCTTTAACGCGAGGAATAACGATTTCGATGATATCTTTTTTGATCTTCGCCAACATGTTTGCTTCTGTATCGAAATCATCGTGTTGCGTAGAAACAACAATTGTATCGATGCGTTGCGGAACATTGTCATCAGAGTACTCGATAGTTACTTGAGATTTTGCATCCGGGCGCAAATAACCGATCAAGTTCGGCTCGTTATTGCGAATGTAAGACAACTCTTGCAAGATCTTGTGAGCCAAATCCAACGCCAATGGCATGTAGTTCTCAGTCTCTTTCGTTGCGTAACCAAACATCATCCCTTGGTCACCTGCACCTTGCGCTTCAGCTTTCGCTTCAAAGTCATCATTCGACACCACGCGGTCAACACCTTGGTTGATATCCTCAGACTGATCGTGAATTGCAGAAAGGATACCGCATGAATTTGCTTCGAACATGTATTCAGACTTCGTGTAACCGATCTTGCGAATTACTTCACGCGCGATACCTTGAACATCCAGGTATGTATTTGTTTTCACCTCCCCGGCCAATACTACCTGACCTGTTGTTACAAGCGTTTCACAAGCAACTTTCGATGTTGGATCAAAAGCCATGAAATGATCGATCAACGCATCGGAGATTTGGTCAGCAACTTTATCCGGGTGTCCTTCAGAAACTGATTCCGAGGTAAACAAATATGACATAGTTCTAATTATTTAAAATGTGCGGGCGAAATTAGTGAAAAAAAAAGGATTTGAAAGGGCTAGAAAAAAAATGTTTCGGAATATTCTACTTGTTTAGTGGATTACTTCTTTTTTCGAAGAACTAAGTACAGAATTATGATCGCTAAAGTACCAATCAGGACATAGATCAAAATTGAAATCCAATTCAGGATAAAAACTGACTGAAATGTCTCCTTCCCTTTTGGCCAATTACCCGAATCACTCACGTTTAAAAGTAAGTTCATTTAGTTTTAATTAATTTAACGTTACAGTCGAAAATAGCGTTTATTTTTGCAACTATAAATGAGAGCACATGGCAGCAGGCCTGATTGATATTTTTGCGGAAGAGTTCGAGCACTTGATCAAAGAGTTTCAATTGCCGCTGCAAAATCAGATCCTCACATTTTCGCTGCTGCTCTTCATCATTCTGCTTTCTCCTATCATTCTCCGCAAGGTAAAGATCCCCGCGCTCATCGGACTGATCATTGCAGGTGTGATCATCGGACCTCACGGATTCAACATGATCTCCGAAACCAACATGAAAGAAGGATTCATGGGAATGTTCTCGAAGATCGGTTTGTTATACATCATGTTCATGGCCGGATTGGAATTGGACATGCATGAATTCAAACGCCATCGCAACCGATCAATCGCTTTCGGGGTGTTTACCTTTATCATTCCACTTGCCTTGGGTTACCCGCTTTGCAAACATGTGCTTGGCTTGAACGATATGGCAAGTTTGCTGACAGCCAGTATGTTCTCCACGCATACCTTGGTTGCCTATCCCATCGTTACTAAATATGGTATCTCCAAGATCCAATCTGTTGCTATTGCTATTGGCGGAACCATTCTAACTGACACAGCGGTATTGATCATTCTTTCCGTGATCTCCGGTTCGGATGGCGGTAACATCAACACAAACGTATTGTTGCAATTGTTGATCACACTTTCGATCTTCAGTTTGATCATGTTTTGGGTTATTCCAAAACTTTCGCGTTGGTTCTTCAGTAAATTGGAGTCTGAGAAATCATCCCAGTACATTTACGTATTGTCCGTACTATTCTTTGCCGCTTTCTTGGCCGAAGCCGCAGGTATCGAAGCGATCATTGGAGCCTTCGTGGCTGGATTGGTTTTAAACAGATTGATCCCACACAGTTCTACATTAATGAACCGCATCGAATTTATCGGAAGCGCTTTATTCATTCCTTTCTTTTTGATCTACATTGGAATGGTGGTAAACCTCACCAAACTAGCAGGAGATTGGTGGGCTTGGGCGATCGCAGGAATCCTAACCGGATTTGCGCTCATCTCAAAATTTTTAGCCGCTTGGGCAACCCAATTGGTTTTCCGCATGAAATCAGTTGATCGCAGAATTATTTTCGGATTGAGTTCGGCACACGCTGCCGCTACACTGGCGATCATCAAAGTAGGTTTCGACAAAGAGATCCTGGACATTTCGATTGTGAATGGTACTGTAATCCTTATTTTGATCACCTCCTTGGTTGCCTCGTTCGTTACCGAAAGTGCCAGTAAGAAAATGTTGGTAGAACAAGCCAAGAACGAACCCATGGAAGGTCCTTTGCGAAGAAGCCAACACTTACTTGTTGCGGCAAACGAACTGCAAGGAAACGAACAATTGTTGGATTTTTCCATTTTGATCACAGATAAAAAAGTTGTCAATCCGATCTCGGTTGTTAGTGTATTGGAAAATGATCAGGATGTGGAAAATCGCATTCGCAAATCACGGAAATACATCGACGAATTCGTCAACTATTTTTCAAGTAGTGAGATGAGCATTCAGGCCACCGCAACCATTGACCACAACGTTTCTAATGGAATTGGTCGCGTTGCAAAGGAAGTTGCGGCAGATATTGTTTTGATCAATGATCAGTCTAAAACGAATCTTTTAAAACGACTGATCGGAGATGATCGAGACCATTTATTAGACGCCTGCGAAAAGACAGTTTTCTTTTGTCACTTCGAAAGACCATTTGCATCCTACCGCACTATCGCATTGATATGTCCCCCATTGGCAGAGGTAGAAAGCAGTTTCGGACAATGGTTGGAACGCGTTTTCCGTTTGGCAAAGGAATTGAATTGTTCGATTGACATTTACAGTACTACGGAAACAAAGGAGAAGATCCAGGAATATCAGAATTTTAGAAAGTTCGGCTCTACAACCCGCCATTTGCTGATCGAACATCCAGAAGACAGTTTACAATCTATAGCCACCTATAAAGATCAAACTTTGGTTGTAGGCGTAATGGCTCGTTCCGGAGGAATTTCGGCCTTCTTGGGTCAAGACTTGTTTGCCGGAAGGATAGAGAAAGAAGCACCACATTTGGATCGGATCCTTATTTACCCTTCTCAATTAATGGCAGAGAGCGTATTCGGAAGTTATGATGATGTGAGCGCCATACCACTTTCGGTTGGTGTAGAAACCATCCAAAGACTATCCAAAGAGGTTGGAGGAATCTTTAAAAAAGGAGAAAGCGACGAAAATCGTTCATCTGGAGAGTGATTATTTGCTGATTACTCGTGCAAACCGTCCATCTACTCAAAAGCGACATCCAAAACACAACCATAGCAGTAATTGGGGTGTCTAATTTATAGAAACCTCAAAAAACACGAAGCTATGGAAACACTGATCAAAAGCTTGTTGTTAAGCATCGGGATGATCCTATCAACAAATTCATTTGCAGGAGTATGTACTGCAACAGTAAGCGGCAACTGGAATAATCCAGCTATTTGGAGCTGTGGTGCTTTACCGGGCTGCGGAGATCAAATTGTTATTCCAGCTGGAATCTCTGTTATAATCAATACAAATATTGATCTGGATGAAGGTGCTTCTCCAGCTTGCAACTCACCAGTTCAATTTATCGTTTTTGGAACCATGCAATTTCAAGCAGGAAGACGTATCAAGCTTTCTTGTGGTTCTACAGTGGAGATTATGGTTGGTGGACAAATGCGCCATGGAGCTGGAGGAGGAGCATCTAATACCCTTGATATTTGCGGTGCTGAAGAATGGAGAGCAGGTGACGGGCATGTCCCTGGTTACCGTCTTTTTGGCACACCGTCTCCAATGCCAACAACCTTAGTTTCTTTTGATGCATCTATTGATCAAAATAATTTAACGGCTAATTGGACAGTTGAAAGTGAAAGACTCGTTGATTTTTATTCTGTTCAAGTAAGTAATGATTACACGAATTGGACCGAAGTTGCTACTGTAAAGAATGTTGGTGATCATTCAGCAAGTAAAGAATACTCTACTTCTGCTGACTTAACTAGAAATAATGCGACCTACGTGCGCCTAGTCGTTAACGACTTAGACGGAACAAGTCAAACATTAGATACACGTACCGTTAAGAACGAAACATCCGTTGAGATCTATCCAAATCCGGCAAGTACAACTGACAACATTAAAATGTCGGGTTTGGAAAGCGGTTCGGTGATCATTTATGATCAACAAGGTTCTTTGGTCGCAGAATCAAGCATCGAAAACAACACACTAAATTTATCAGAGTTGCAATTAAAACAAGGAGTTTATCATTTAAAGATAGCCGATTCAGGGCAAATGATCCGATTATTGATCCAATAAAAAAAGCGGCTTCAAAAGCCGCTTTTCTTTTCATTTCATTCCTCCAACTTTACAGCAAGCCGGAAGCGCTTCATAGGCCTTTGGATCGGCTGGAACTTCATCCGCTTGATAACCCAAATCTGAAATGATCTTGCGTATTTCCTCCAGCGAGATCTTTTTGGAATTGAATTTAACAGTCAACTGTTTACTTGGAATATCCAATTCAGCAAATTGAACTCCTCTTGTATAATTCAATTTTCCTTCCAAACGAACTTCACATTCTCCACATTCTGCAGATGTTTGAATAACTACCGTTTGAACTTTTCCTTTTTGCGCGTATAATCCTGTTGCACAGAAGAACAAGATCAACAAAAACATTAACTTTTTCATTTCACTGCTTTTTTACGTTTTATTTCATATCGGAATCCGGCATAAACGACAGTTCCTACAATTGGCGCCCACACACGTGTCGCATCAAAATTAGTTCCAAATGGATTTGTTGCTTCAATAATCGGATTCGCTTGAGTATAATTCGCCAAGTTTTCTCCTCCTACATATACTGAACCCCATTTAAAATTATGTGTTACTTGTGCAAGTACATTTGGGAAAATCTCACTCTCGTGACCATAAAAGGTTCCATCTGAAGCAAATGCATGGTGCAATCGTTGTTTTCCAAATACCGAAACCGTTGCATCAGCTGTCCATCGTTTGTTTCTACTTTCATAAGCTACATTCAGTAAGAAACGGTGCGGAGGAATCATCACTTGTTGTTGGAGCTTTCCGTCCAATTCAGCCATTACCTGCAGCCATTTGTAAGCCAGACGCAAGGTAATTGTTTTGACAGGCATAAAGCTTAATTCTGCTTGCAAAGCATTACTAAAAGTAGCATTCTTCTGATAAGCAAAGAAAAATGTGTCCATACTGCGTTCACGATCAGCAATCAATTGGTTCATAAATCGCGCATGGTAATAATCTATAGTTATCGATGCTGCTCGATTCCACCACCGAAGCGAACGGTAGATGGAAGCTCCCGAATTCCATACTTCCTCTTGCTCTGTTTGAGTTGGCAGGGACCACGCTTTATTCGTAGCCAGTAAATACATGTTATCAATGATCACATTCGATAAGCGAAAAGCTTTTCCTGAGGTAAAACGCAAATCCGTGTATTCATCCAATGTAACTTTAGCATGTATACGTGGTGAAAATTGCCATCCAAAATTCGTTTGGTAGTCGGCTCGAACTCCTGCAACCACCGTAAAGCGAACCCCCGTATAGGTGTACTCACCAAAAGCTCCGGGCGTCAACACATTTCGATTCATGTTCACCGAATCTAAAGTTTGCACTAGATCCTGACCAACTACTGATGCTCCAATTTTGTATTTATGGATCGTAGAACCAATGATCCCGTCGTAAAGAAGATTTATATAGCCGCGCTTTTCGAAACCACGTACATCGCGGATGTGGTAAGCACTTCGAAGATCGTGGATTTTAAACTGGTAAATGATCCCTAGACTATGACCTCTTTTTTCCGGAAACAAGAAACCGGTTTTAGCGAAAATATCTAAATGATTGTTGCGATTCTCCACGCGATAAGGATTGCTTACATGCGATAATTGTCCTCCCAAGCGTTCATCCATAGAAACATTAAAACCGAATCGCGTTTCAAACTTTTTCCCGTTATACTCCCAACGATTTAAAGCAGAAAGGGTTTTGCTCAATGGTAGGTCTCGGAAGTCATCCTTGTTCCCATCATGCTCGAATTGCATTCCAGAAGCATGTAAAAAAGTTCCGGTGCTCCATTTTGATCCCAACACTTGTCCGCCGTGCAAATTGATCTCTGCTCTACCCAAGTGATTTGCATAACCATTCACGTACAAGCGCTCCATGGTAGCAGGCTTTTTGAATTCAATATTGATCAACCCGGCCATGGACTCATAGCCATTAGTGACTGAACCTGTTCCTTTAGTGATTTGGATCGATTCGACCCAGGTTCCGGGAATGCTGTTCATTCCAAAGGCACCTTCTATCCCAGTTAAAAAAGGAATGTTCTCCATTTGAAGCTGGGTGTAAATACCATCTAGTCCCAGAAGTTGAATCTTTTTTGCACCCGAAACCGCGTCAGTCAGATTTACATCCACTGTAGCACTTGTTTCAAAAGATTCTGATAAATTACAGCATGCCGCCTTTTTGAATTCCTCCTCACCTAAGGACTCCACAAGAATGGGGTTCAGACGGGAAATTGTTTTGCTATCTCGTTTGAATTCAACGGTCACTTCCTCCAACGAATTAGCTTCGAACAGTAGGATTTCCATTCCATTGAATCGATCTTCTTTTGTGAGTTGTACAGAATCAGTTTCGTAACCTGCGGCCCTCACAACCAACCAAACAGGGAGCTTTTTGGGCAAAACGATGCTGAACTTTCCTTGATCGTCTGTAAAAACACGAATATTCGCTTCACGAATACTCAGTTCTGCTTTAATGATTGGTTTTTTTGCGCCTTGTTGAATACCAAAAACAACACCTTCTAATTGCGCATTTGCCTGTAGGCTAAATATCACCACAAGCAACATCAAAATAAATTTCATGTTTTCATACTTTAAAATACAACCTCAATGATTTATCATCGAGTTGATTCTAAAGTCTCCAGATACAGATAAGCGGTAGGTATTGTCCGACATCGATAGGCGGAGCATGGGTTTGAACGATCCCCATACTTTTCTGGATAACCGCTTCACGATCAATAACATCAGCAAAGGCAATGATTTCCTGCTCCGGATATGCCAGCTGCCATTTTACTAAAAACTCCTCGAAATAGGACAAATGCAAACGAACATCGCTCAGATCATCTGCACAGCAATTGCCATTGATCTCTTCCTCTTCGGACTTTTCTTGCTCGCAACAAGAAGCTTCTTGTTTAGGTTCTTCGCAAGCCACTTCCTCGCAATGATCAGATGGAGTAAAAACCGAAACGATGGTCAAGTCTTCATGCAAACAGGTATGCGTATATACCGGAATACCAAAAACACCCAGTAACACGATCAATACCGCTCCTATTGCAAAAATTCGTTTCATTGTTCGAACAAATGTACAACATTAATAAAAAGATGAACAACCAAAACCTCGTCAATCATTTGAATGCTAAGCGAGTGAAGCCGTATCGGATTGTGTTTGGAAACGTCGTTCCATTCTTTACCTTTGTATACTGATGAAGCAAAGTCGAAATACCGTAGCGCGAACAGCGATCTTGAAATTAATTCAGGATTCACACGTGGCCATGTCACAGCCGGCAATACAAAATTCCTTGAACGGACTTTGCGATCGGGTAACGATATACCGAGTGCTTGATCGATTAACCGACGAAGGAAAGATCCACAAGATTGTGAATGTTAACGGTGTCGTAAATTATGCGTCATGCCACAGTTGTGAAACTGTTCACGAACATCACCACGAACATGTGCATTTTAGTTGCAGAGTGTGTAATGAACTTACCTGTCTAGATACGGTAATACCGGCTTTCGATCTTCCCGATGGTTTTGTGCAAGAAGAAACTTTCTTTACTGTTTCCGGCATCTGTAAAAACTGTCAGAATTCATGACTAAGCACGATCAGGCAAGTAAAACCGCCTGGCTCAGCTTGATTGGAAACCTGGGCATGGCAATCGTCAAATTCTTGGTTGGATATTTCGGGAATGCGTACGCGTTGATTGCAGATGCGATTGAATCAACTGGAGATGTCTTTGCCTCCATGCTCGTTTTGATTGGAATCAAATATGCTCAAAAGCCACCTGATGAAAATCATCCCTACGGTCATGGAAAAGTGGAACCCTTGATTACCTTCGCAGTTGTAGGATTCTTAGTCGTATCCGGAACATTGATCATCGATGAGAGTATTCACAACATCATGACTCCTCACAAAGCACCGCATTCATTTACGCTTTATTTTCTCGGGGCGATCATCTTGATCAAAGAAGGCTTTTTCCGGTATGTAGATAAAACCTCCAAAGAAACCGGATCTACCTCTTTGAAGGCAGATGCCTGGCACCACCGTTCAGACGCCATCACCTCCGCTTTTGCCTTTGTCGGGATCTTAATTGCTGTTATCTTGGGAGACAAATACGCAGCAGCCGATGATTGGGCGGCACTTTGTGCATCTGGCGTAATTTTCTTCAATGCCTTCCTCATTTTCCGGCCGGCTTTAGGAGAGATCATGGACGAACATCGCTACGACGATTTTATTGTTGTAATCCGCGAATTATCCCATGATGTTCCGGGGGTTGTTAAAACAGAAAAGTGTTGGGTTCGAAAATCTGGGATGCGCTATTGGGTAGATATCCATGTTCACGTAGACGGAGGAATGTCCGTGCATGAAGGTCACACCATTGCTCATGCGTTGAAAGAACGCTTAATGAATGAACTTCCGGAAATTGAAGATGTTTTGGTTCACATTGAACCGGCCGAACATCGCATAAATAACTAGGAATTCTTTTCGTAAATTTGTGTCCTAAAATTTACATACCATGACACAAGTTCCAGTTACTGTATATGTCGAAATGACTCCCAACCCAAGTACCATGAAATTCGTGGCGAACAAATACCTATTGATGACCGGAGACAGCGCTGAATTCAATTCAAAAGAAGAAGCGAAAGGTTATTCTCCACTTGCGGAAGAATTATTCCAATTTCCATTTGTAAAAAGCATTTTTATTGCTGCCAATTTTGTCACTATCGCAAAATATGACAATGTTTCTTGGGACTTCGTAGCAATGGAGTTAAGAGAGTTCATCAAGAATTGGCTTGCTGAAGCGAAAGATGTTTTAATCATGATGCCTACACCTAAGGCGGTGACGAAAACTGATGATGAGTCACAACCAATGAAGACATTCGAACCAAGTGAATACGATGATGCCATCCGAGCTTTATTAGATGAGTATGTTCGTCCAGCGGTTGAGAATGATGGTGGTGCTATCGATTTCGTAGGGTTTGAAGAAGGAACAGTTACCGTCGCATTGCGTGGGTCTTGTTCCGGTTGTCCTTCCAGTACAGCAACATTAAAAGGAGGGATCGAAAATCTATTGAAACAACATTTACCGGAGGTGAAAGAAGTGGTAGCTCAATCACTCTAAAACGTCTTTAAAACATTGAAATCCGAACTTGCAAAATATGAGTTCGGATTTTTTTTGCCTTTTCGTGTGGAATGAACAAGAGATGCGCATCTAAAGTGAAATCGAAAAGCAAACATATGAAATCAATCTTCTTTTTTGCAAGCATGTTGTTCGGAGCAACAACATTTGCACAGACCACTAGCGGCGAAATCATCGGAACCTTCATGACAAAAGATAAAACAGAAGGTATTTCAATGGCTGCCGTATACACGCAACGCGGGGAAGCATTTTACCGCGCTATGACAGATGAAGATGGTCGCTTCCGAATTTCCGGAGTCCCGGCAGGAGATTACCAAGTGATATTCGTATTCGAAGGCGATACTATCAAGGCACCAATGATGGTAGAAGTTGTTCCCGATGGCTTTGGTGATGTTGGAGTTGTTTTAAATGATAAACAATTGGGGGTAGTTACAATCAACGCTGACCAATTGCGTTTAGGAAAAGGCGTTGCCCCTGAAATTAAGTTATCTAAAAAAGACATCAAGTTCCGCCCAGATAAATTCGACGCAAAATCAATGATCGCCTCAATGACAACAGATGTTCGTAAAACCGACGACGGTTCACTGGTTTTCAGAGGTGCACGCAAAGGAGATTTGATCTCGTACATCGACGGTGTGAAAATGGTGGATGTTCAGAATGTACCCAGTTCAGCCTTAGGCTACATCATGGTTTACTCAGGAGCAATTCCTGCAAAATATGGTGACACAACCGGCGGGGTGGTTGTAATGGAAACTGTCAGTTATTTCGATTTACTTCGCGAATGGGAAGCAAGGCAATAACAAAAGAAAAGGCTGCGATATCGCAGCCTTTTTCATTTCAATTATTTCGGGAAGAATTGCGGACTTGCTTCTTCCATTGGCGCCATGTACTTCTTCAAATTTTGTTCATCATGTTGATTCAAGATCATCAACATATTGTCGGACTCAACCACAATGTAATTTTCTAGACCTTGGATCAATGCCAGCTTATCATTTGGCAAATTCACAATACAGTTTTCAGAATTGATCATGTGCACATTATTGCCGATCACAGCGTTTCCATTGTAATCTTTCTCCAAATGTGTGTACAAACTACCCCAAGTTCCTAAGTCAGACCAATCAAATGTTGCTAAAACTACATCCACATTCTTGGCATTTTCCATTACAGCAAAATCGATTGAGATATCCTCACACTTCTCGAAACAGTCATTGACATAAGCTTGTTCCTCAGAAGAATTGTACTTATTTGAATATTGAGTAAACAACTGATGTAATTCTGGTTTGAATTTCTCAAGAGCATGAAGGATCGTGGATGATTTCCAAATGAAAATTCCAGAATTCCAATAGTAATTTCCACTCTTCAAAAAGATTTCTGCCAGTTCGCGATTTGGTTTCTCAGTGAAGTGTTTGACATCTTTTACCTGACCTGGTAGAATATCCCCATCCTCCACAAATTCGATGTAACCGTAACCTGTGTCAGGTCGTGTCGGTTTAATACCTAACGTAACCAATCGTTCTCCGCTACCTGCTGCACGTATAGCTGTTTGTACATCTTCGGTGAATTTTTCTTCTTTCAAGATCAAATGATCTGAAGGAGCAACAACCAAAGTCGCGTTGGAATTGATAGCATGGATCTTCGCCGCCGCGTACGTGATACATGGAGCAGTATTCTTGCGCTGAGGCTCCGTAAGCACCTGATTTTCACTTAGCTCCGGCAACTGTTGCATCACCAAATCTTTGTACATCGCATTGGTAACGATATAAATGTTCTCAGCAGGTGCAATATGAAGCATTCGTTCAAATGTCATTCGCAACAATGACTTCCCAATTCCCAGCACATCCAAGAACTGTTTTGGTCGTTGAACTGTTGACATAGGCCAGAAACGACTTCCGATTCCACCGGCCATTATGACGCAATAATTATTCTCCATCTGATTGTTGTAATTGTACTGTTGCAAGGGCATGCACCAAAAAAGATCTTCGTGTTCCTACTTCCTCACATAAAAAACGTGTTCGCCGCAGTTCCCCTTTTCGGAATACCTTTCCTTGCAGGACAAAAGTAGCATTTTTCGGTAACTCTTCCAGTGTAATCTCACTAACTGCCCGCTCATCGAATTGCCTTAAAACACGCGACAATTGGGTGTCTGAACAGCTAGACGCTTTCGTATTTGTCAAACTTTTCATCAAAGCACTTTCAATGACCTTAGGCAGTAAACCTGTCTGAATAGCTGGCCAAAGTCGGTGACGAAAACACTGCTTCCATTCTTCTCCATGCGGCTTCACATGTCTACCGTATTGCAGATGAGTCTCCAAATGCGCAAATTCATGCAAAGTAGTGATCAAAAAAGCATACTTATTCAAGTTACCATTCACTGAAATCCGGTGATGCTTTTCGTCTCCAATTGGAGGTCTGTAGTCTCCTAACTTCGTAGATCTGGGATTGGTAATTGAAAAACGAACAGGATAACGCAACAACAGGTCAGCCACCATAGGTTCAAACCCTAGAGGTAAATACGCTTTCAACTGCGCTTCCAATTTATGCTTTCGTTCCATGACCGTTCAGGCAAATTTAGGAAGGCAAAACATACGTCACAAAACTATTCGGATGAGTTGTAAAACCTTCATCGTGGAAAACCCAAACAGAGTTGAACAACCAAATATTTCTGTTAACTTTATCCCGTCATGAAGGTAATCAACAACATTGGGAAGTATGTCATCATGCTGACAATCGTTTTTTCCAAACCGGAAAAATGGCGCATTTTCAGAAGGAGATTATTCGAAGAGATCGAATTCATTGGAGTTAAATCAATTCCAATCGTCGCTTTGATGTCCGCCTTCATGGGTGGTGTTATTTCGTTGCAGACCGCTTCGAACATGGATTCCCCTTGGTTACCTCAATATACTATCGGATACATCACGCGTTCTAGTACCATCTTGGAATTTTCGCCTACGATCATTTCCCTTATCCTTGCAGGGAAAGTAGGTTCCAATATTGCTTCTGAAATCGGAACCATGCGCGTAACAGAGCAAATTGATGCCCTAGAGATTATGGGGGTGAACTCTTTAAGTTACTTAGTATTACCAAAGATCATTGCAGCCATGTGTTTCTTTCCAGTTTTGATCATTTTCTCGATTGGACTAAGTTTGATCGGTGGCTGGTTGACTTTGACCTTATCAGATTTAGCCTCAACCGACACCTATGTGTATGGAATCCGCTCGTTCTATACGGATCTTGAAATTCGATATGCGCTAACCAAATCAGTTGCCTTTGCTTTCTTGATCACGTCGATCGCTTCGTTCTATGGATACTATACCAAAGGTGGAGCCCTCGATGTTGGTCGTTCTTCAACGCAATCAGTTGTTAGTGCGAGTATTGCCATTTTGATTGCAAATCTGTTGTTAACACAAATGATTTTGTTGTAATGATCGAGGTAAAGAACGTCAACAAGGCTTTTGGTGCTAATGCGGTTTTGGATAATATATCCACATCGTTTGAGAAAGGCAAAGTGAATATGATCATTGGTGCATCAGGGCAAGGGAAATCGGTCTTAGCAAAATGCATTGTTGGTCTTCATGAAGTTGACTCTGGTCAAATTTTATATGATGGCCGTGATTTCTGCCAAATGAACCGTTTGGAGCGCAAAGCCATTCGACAGGAAATCGGTATGCTTTTTCAAGGTTCAGCGTTATTTGATTCACTTACAGTGGAAGAGAACATTATGTTCCCGCTCTCGATGTTCACCAAAATGTCAAAAGCAGAAATGCAAGACAGGGCAAACTTTTGTTTAGATCGGGTGAATTTGGTTGGCAGAAATAAATTATTTCCATCTGAGTGCTCTGGAGGGATGCAAAAGCGTATTGCCATTGCGCGAGCGATTGCCATGAATCCGAAGTATTTGTTCTGCGATGAACCTAACTCCGGGTTGGATCCAAAAACATCGATCGTAATCGACAATTTGATCCGCGAGATCACTTACGAATACAACATTACTACCATTGTTATTTCACACGACATGAACTCTGTAATTGAGATCGGAGATAATATCGTTTTCATTTATGAAGGAAAGAACTGGTGGCAAGGTGATAAGAACAGCATTATTACTACTGACAATAAAGAGATCAATGATTTTGTTTATGCGTCAGAGTTTATGAAAGAGATAAAGGAAAATTTGAAGAAACGCTGATTTTCTTGGCGATTTTGCAATATTGCAATATTGCAAAAAGGCAATTTGGCCAAATTGCTTAATTTTTCGAAAAATCAATAATAAATATACATCAAAACCGGCTTTACTGCCTTCCGAATATACCCATCCAAGGTCTCAAAAAATCGCTCACTTACCATTGGACAACCTAAACTATTGCAAATTGGGGAGGCCTGTTCCTCATCAGGAACACAACTGTATCGATGCAACACTACCGCTCGTTCTAAAGCCTTGTTATTAGATGCTTGCAAACCATGTAATTTATAAGACCTTCCAAAATTCCCTGTATAAGCTGCTCCAATTTTATAAAAACCCAATGAGGTCATATACGAATTTGGAGTGTTGCTAAAAATCAAGGAATCACTATCCGAAAGCTCTGATCCGGAGCCGTGCGCTACCAAACCTTTCTCTATGATTCTTCCCGCTTTAACATCTACCACAAAAAACCTATACGAACCAGAACTTCGTTTCATATCGACCATGAAAACAACATCGTTTTGATAAGCAGACTGTTTTCTAAGATAAGACTTAACCTCCTCTAATGCCTTAGGAAAATGATCGCGCATTCTAATAGAATCAGGTGTTACAGCGATGATCGTATCTGTTTCAGTAATCTGAGACGTCAAAGATTCCTGTTGCCCTCGAACAGAACAACTCAATAAAACTGGAATTAAAATAAAGAAAAATCGATGCATCTCACTCAAGTTCACAAAGTATACCATTCAAATTGAACAAAGTTCAAATCAAATCAGAATTACTGTCCGTTCCCAACTTGAATTCCTGTAATACAGCAATTCATTGTAGTAGTCAAAAACGGCAGCAACCTGACAAAATCGCATTTCAACAGAACCGGTCGCCACCCAGGATAGGGACAAGTTCCATTTGTGGAAATAAGGAAAACGATTTGTAAAGCTTATAAGATCAGAAAGCTAAAAAGGTTACAACACCCATATTTTCAGAAATCTGTGCTTGGTTGATTTTTTGGTATTGTATTTGTTAATAGCCTGTTAAATTAATTGCCATGAGACATTTTGTACTTTTTCTGCTTCTTTTCCCAACGTGGTTGTTTGGTCAGACCAACTGGCAATTGGGAATGTTTACTCCGATCGAGATCCCGAACAAAACAATCATGCCCAAAATGAATGCAGTCGGTGGATTTGGATTCCAAATTGGTTACCAACCGATACAAGCAATACCAGTGGCACTCGAATTCAAAAGTAATTTCGGTTCATATTATTCTCACACCATGGAGCAAACTTATTATTTCGACAATAGTTCCTCAACAACAACTGATGTAAGTTACACATCCGGCTTCAACCAAATGAAACTCGGGGCTAAGATCCAAATTGGTACTGATTTCAACCGCATCAGAGGATTTATTACTCCTCAAATTGGTACCGGAGTGATGCGTACGCGAATTCGCATTGCAGATCCTATGGATGAAGACGATTGCCAACCTTTAGCGAATGAAGTTCAACATAAGTACCGCGGATTCACTTATGGAATGGAAGTTGGAGGTGAATTGGACCTAAGTTTATTGATCCCTAAATTAGCAACTGAGAACCGTCATTACCTTTATATCTCAGGATCTTTGGTTAACGGCTTTTCCAAATTTGAATATGTGAATGCACGCTACATGATGGATCATGATCACGGTCCATTGCCTGAAGGAGGAACTGAGATGACCACCACAGACAGTGATGGTCGCCCGATTACGGCTACATTCATCAATGTTACAACCAACAATCTGCATGATCATAAAATAGCAGAGGTTTACAATACTGCTTTGCAATACTGGGGAATTCGAATTGGATACGTGATCCACTTCTAACTTCTAAGCTTTCGAATAATATTTGTTGTAGAGAAACCGTCGACCAAGTTGACGGTTTTTACTATTCCACCATGTAGCAAAACTTCCTCTCGACCCACAATATAAGTCTTTTTAGAAGGATCAGTTTCTTCAGGATCATAATCAGCTCCTTTAACCAAGACATCTGGTTGTAACAATTGAATGATGTTTTGTGGGGTATCATCTTCGAATAATACTACGCCATCAACAAACGAGAGCGATGCTAAAACCAAGGCCCTTGCTTGCTCTGGATTGACCGGTCGTTCCTCACCTTTCCCTTGTCTTTTTACAGAGAGATCCGTATTCAGTCCGATTACCAACTTGGTTCCAAAATCAGCCGCTTTCGCTAAATAAGTAACGTGTCCGGCATGCAAGATATCAAAACACCCATTCGTAAAAATTACTTTTTCACCAGCCATTTGCCACTTTTCAACTTGTCGCGCCATTTCTTGAAGTCCTCGAACTTTTTGTTGTATTGCATCAAACTTGTTCATCTTTCTGGAAATTTTTTGGTAAAAGTACGAAAGAAAGCACACCCAACAGGATCACTAAAAAGGTCTGAGACGTCCAAATAATCATTCCTAATGCATAACCATAACCTTTGGCTTCATCACCGTATAAAGGTCCTAAATAGAACTCAACCACAAGTCCGACTAATAGCGGGAAAACCCCAAGTCCGCCGTTTGTTAATGTGATGCCTACTGAACCCGCTATGAACGCCAACATTATGCCTTCAAGCGGCACATGACTTGTTGGTTCCAAGGCCAAGAATGGCAAACCGAAATACACCAAATAAAGTGACCAGATGAAAAGCGTGTGCAAAGCGAACTGGGGCCAATTTTTCGATTTAAAAACAGAGAACAACCCTTGGATCAACCCGCGAATAAAATCAATCGCTTTCTTGCGAAGTGATGAAGAAATCAAAAGCACCATCAATAAGGCAATAAACAGACTACCGAAAACAAAGATGAACCACGAACCGCTTTCTTTTCCTCCACCAAAGGTCATTTCTATCTTGGTTTTCATCTCCCAAAAATCTCCTGCCGTTAAGGTTGCTGTGATCATTGTTAGCGAGAACAACATGATAAGATCAACTACCCTCTCTGCAACAATGGTCCCAAAGGATTTTGCAAAGGGAATACCATTCGATCGAAACAACATAGCTGCTCTGGAAGCCTCACCAGCTCTGGGGATGGTTAAATTGATCAAATATCCGATCATCAAAGCATGGTATCGATTCCAAAAAGAAGTTTCATGACCCAAAGGTTCGAGAGTATATCTCCAACGGTATGCTCTTGAAAATAAAGCCAGTAATGAAAGTAACAAAGAAAGAACGATCCAAAAATAATTCGCTGAATCGATTGCCGAGAAAAAAGCCTGTTTCACCTTTGGTTCCATCGACTGGAATAGGTAAACAACCAAATAAGTCCCCAATCCTACAGGAAGTATGTACTTCAGCAGAAAGGAAACTGCTTTTTTCATGTATTAGATTATGCGATTGGTCTGTTCGTCCGGGAATACCAAAGAAGGCTTAAACTGCTTTGCTTCTTCCATACTCATATAACCATAACCGATAATAATGATCATGTCACCAACGGATACTTTTCTGGCAGCCGGACCGTTCAAACAAATGGTTCCTGAATCACGTTCACCAGTGATAACATACGTTTCCAGACGTTCGCCATTGTTGATATTCACCACCTGAACACGTTCTCCTTCGACAAGGTTAGATGCTTCCATCAACGCTTCATCGATGGTGATACTTCCCACATAATTTAACTCTGCTTGGGTTACGCGAACTCTGTGGATCTTTGATTTGACTACTTGAATCAACATGTACTGGCAATAAAGAGGGACAAATTTAGGTGAAAAAAATCAGATAGGTTGCTGCCTTACTAATTATTTATCCGGCAGGATCGTGAGGTTATCGATCAAACGAACATCCCCACAGTAACAAGCAATGCAGATTGTTGCTCCGGGAACCCATGTATTTGTCAATTCTTCCAATGTTTTCGGATCTACCAATTGCAAATACTCCAATTTCATTGTTCCTTGATTGAAGTAATCAATTGCCAGATTTCTCAATACTTGTGGTGTATTTAAGGAAGTTCTTTCTTCACAAAAACGCATAGTGCGGTAGATATGCAGTGCATCTGCTTTTTGAGCCTCTGTTAAGCGCATGTTTCTGCTACTCAAGGCTAATCCTTCTGATGACCGCGCCGTCGCACAAGTTACGATCTCTACGGGCAAATTCAGAAAAGCTACCATGTGCTTGATCACGGCTACTTGCTGAAAGTCTTTTAAACCAAAAAAGGCTTTGTGGGGACCTACCAATTCGAATAATCGATATACGATTTGTACAACACCACGGAAATGTCCAGGTCTGAAGGCACCTTCCATCAATTGATCCAATTGACCCAAAGGCACCTCAGGAGCTTCCCAGTTGGAAGGATACATTTCTTCTACCATTGGAAAGAAGACACAATCGCAACCGTGCTGGTCGAGCAACTTAATATCATTCTCAGGTGTTCTTGGGTATTTCTTGAGATCTTCAAGATTATTGAACTGTGTGGGATTTACAAAAACAGAAACAACAACAAAATCCGATGTCGTTTTTGCTTGCTCCACAAGACGCATATGCCCCTCGTGTAAGGCTCCCATCGTTGGTACGAAACCAATGATTTTTCCAGATGATCTTTGCAGTTCCAAACAATCATTCAGCTCCGCAATTGAGTGGACAATATTCACGTTTAACGAAATAGTGTAAAACTAAAGCCGGCAAATCTAGCCCAATTAATTGAAGTATGACTCTTTTTTTCGTACTTTTGCAGCTAATAATCCAAAATCCCCACTACGAATTCAATGGAAAAGAAAAGAATTCTATTTGTTTCGCAGGAAATATTCCCTTTCCTTCCAAAAACAGAAATCTCAAATAATGCTCGCAGACTTCCTCAGGCTACTCAAGAGAATGGCAAGGAAATTCGCGTATTCACTCCGCGTTTCGGATGTATCAATGAGCGCCGTCACCAACTGCATGAAGTAATTCGTTTGTCAGGGATGAATATCATTATCGATGATCACGATCATCCGTTGATCATCAAAGTGGCCTCTATTCCGGCTGCTCGTATTCAAGTGTATTTCATAGATAACGATGAGTATTTCAAGCGTAAATGCAATGTTACGGATGAAGCCGGAGCTGATTTCAAAGACAATGATGAGCGTTCGATGTTCTTTTGTCGTGGGGTTCTGGAAACCGTAAAAAAACTAGGCTGGAAACCGGATGTTATTCATTGCCACGGTTGGATGGCTTCTTTGATGCCTTTGTACATTAAGAAGATGTACAACAAAGATCCTCATTTTGCAGAAACTAAAGTAGTGTATAGCATTTACAACGAGAACGAAGGTTTCACACAACCTTGGGACGAGCGTTTTGCTGAAAAATTAGCTTTTGATGGATTTGATGATTCTGTCACAAGCTTAGTAAAAAATCCAAGTTTGGAGGCAATAACTCAAGCTGCAGTTGCGTTTTCTGACGGAGTAGTGATGAGCAGCGAATCGGTTGATGCCGGTTTACAAGACGTTTTTGAAAAGGCTACTTGTTTGAAATTAAATTATTTGCCGGAAGAAAACCTGAGCAAAGGCCTCAATGAGTTCTTTGATAAGGTGATCGAAGAGGCGGTATTGATCTGATATGATTGCATCTTTAAGTAAAAAATACTGGCGGAAAGTAACTGTGCTTTCCGCTTGTTTTGTGTTTATCCTCGGAGTAAATAGCTGTAAGAAAAGCTACAGCTCATTTGGCACGGAAACACTTAGTCCAGAAGAATTGCTGGCTTCCGGAGGTATTGACACCTTTTCACTGACCACATATAGTACGTTGAAAGATTCGGCCTACACATTCGGTGTTTCGAATATCTTGTTGGGTTCCATGCATGATCCAAAAATGGGAATTATGAACGCGTCGTTTTATTCTCAATTCGACTACACGGGTTCATTGAACCAAGGAAATGGAGGCACTCCGATCATTGATTCAGTTGTGTTATCATTGAGATATGTTGAGTTCTATGGAAATCTGGACCCAATGACTTTTCAGGTTTACGAATTACAAGGAGACATGAGCACAGATTCTGTGTACTACAGAAACTCGACAATCGCTCAAAACTCAACAAACCTCGTAGACCCCAGTTCTGCTGTTCAAACTCCGGATCCGTCAAAAGATGTAGTGATCGATGGAGACACCTTGAACCCCCAATTGCGTATTCGATTAGACAATAATTGGGGATCAACTATTTTGAATGAAGGATTTAATGGAACAGCTTTCGATTCACATGATGCTTTCAAACAATTCTTCAAGGGATTGCATGTCCGTGTGCAAGAAACAAATCCATCTGCCGGATCAGGAAGTGTTTTGTATTTAGATCCGGATAACAAGGACACTAAGATCACCTTCTATTACCATTTAAGTGGTGACACAGAAGCATATAACTTCGGTATCTCGGTGACAGACGATTGCGCATACTTCAATCATGTCGAATTTGATCAAGTGGGATATGCCAGCGCAGCCATCCTTTCAAATCCTTCTCTTGGACAAGGTCAATTCTATGCCCAAGCATTCAACTTGAAAGGTATTGTTGAATTCCCTGGTGTAAGCAATATTCCATCGAATTCTGTTATTCATGCCGCATTGTTGGAATTGCCCGTGGAATACCAATCATTCAACACTTATTATCCAAGTCCGTCACTTACTGTATTGTACAAAATTGCAGCTGGAACTACCGGTGGTTCGATTTCATACAGCAACACCCGCAAAAGCTATTTATTTGACTTGCGCGACTATATTCAGGAGATCGTAAGCGGGAAAGTGGCGAATACTGGAGTTGAAGTTGGGCCAAGTAAATACTCTAGTTCTGCAGAACGTATTATCTTTAACGGACAAGCGACAAGCAACAAAAAGCAACCTCGTTTGATTATAAAATACACGACATTCTAGAATATATGTGTGGAATTGTTGCCTATATCGGTAAAAAAGAAGCGTATCCGATCTTGATCAAAGGTTTGAAAAGATTGGAATACCGCGGATATGATTCAGCAGGTATCGCTTTGCTGAATGATGAAGGTCTTCATCTGTATAAAAGACAAGGAAAGGTTTCCAACCTAGAAGAATTTGCAGCCGGTAAAGATATTTCCGGATCAGCTGGTATTGGTCACACACGTTGGGCTACCCACGGTCCGCCAAACGACACCAATGCGCATCCGCATGCTTCAACAGATGGAAATATTGCTCTGATCCACAACGGAATCATTGAAAACTACAACGTTCTGAAGGAAGAATTGATCGCTCGCGGTTATGTATTTAAGAGTCAAACAGATACCGAAGTACTCGTACATTTAATTGATGACATTCAGAAAAAAGAGCAAGTTGACTTGGCTGAAGCTGTCCGTTTGGCTCTATTGAATGTGATTGGCGCTTATGCGATAGTTGTACTTTCAAAAGAGAATCCAACTCAATTGGTAGCTGCACGTAAAAGCTCACCTCTGGTAGTTGGTATCGGAAAAGAGAATGACTTCTATTTAGCCTCTGACGCCACTCCAATTGTTGAATACACAAATCAAGTTGTATACTTGAACGACGAAGAAATTGCCGTTGTTGATCTAAACGACGGATTAAAGATTACCAATTTGCGGAATCAAGAAAAAACTCCTTATGTGCAGGAATTGGAACTTCAACTTGAAGCCTTGGAAAAAGGAGGGTACGAGCATTTTATGTTAAAAGAGATCCACGAACAACCGCGTTCTATCCAAGACTGCTTCCGCGGACGCTTAAATGCAGAAGAGGGATGGGTTTCTCTTGGGGGGATCAAGGACTATGAACACAAAATGATTCAAGCGCAGCGAATCGTTATGGTTGCTTGCGGTACGTCATGGCACGCATGTTTAGTTGGTGAATACTTGTTTGAAGACCTTGCTCGCATTAACGTTGAGGTGGAATATGCATCTGAATTCCGCTACCGAAATCCAATAATCAATGAAAACGATATTGTGATCGCCGTTTCTCAATCTGGAGAAACTGCGGATACATTGGCTGCGTTGGAACTAGCGAAATCAAAAGGAGCAACAATCTTAGGAATTTGTAATGTAGTAGGTTCTTCCATTTCTCGTATCACCGATGCGGGTTCATATACGCACGCTGGTCCTGAGATCGGCGTTGCATCCACGAAAGCATTTACAGCGCAAGTTACCGTTTTGACCCTAATGGCGCTTTCGTTAGCTCATAAAAAAGGAACGATCAGTGAATCCAAGTTCAGAACAATGCTCTCAGATCTGGAAACAATTCCGGATAAAGTAAAACGCGTACTTGATCGCAACTCAGATATCGAGGCAATCTCTGCTATTTATAAAAATGCAAGCAACGCGTTGTACCTTGGACGTGGTTCGTCATTCCCGGTTGCATTGGAAGGAGCACTCAAGCTAAAAGAGATCTCTTATATCCATGCAGAAGGTTATCCGGCGGCTGAAATGAAACACGGACCAATTGCATTGATCGATGAAGAAATGCCGGTTTTTGTGATCGCTACAAGGGGAACTTCTTATGAAAAGGTAGTTTCCAACATTCAAGAAGTAAAAGCCAGAAAGGGTAAGATCATTGCGATCGTAACTGAAGGTGATGTGGATGTGAAGAACATGGCCGACCATGTGATTGAAATCCCTGACACAGACGAACATCTAGTACCATTATTGGCTACAATTCCATTACAACTTTTGAGTTATCACATCGCAGTGATGCGTGGTTGCAACGTGGATCAACCAAGAAACTTGGCAAAATCAGTTACTGTAGAATAAAAAAAAGCGCCATAAGGCGCTTTTTTTATGACCCTTAATCCATTCTAAATTTGCCTTTTATTCCGTGATGATACATATTGATCTTCATATCTGTAATGGATTCACGGCGTGAAAATAGGATTTGGACATCCACAAAACCCGTTTTTTCAATGCGCAGGCGCTTCGGATGCATACTCCATACTAAATCTATTTTAAATACTCCTTGATCATTGGTCATTACTCTATTCAGCTCCACGCCATTTGAATCCAACAACACGATTACCGCATTTTTGATAGGTAAAGAACCCGACATGACAGTCCCTGAGGTAAATTGTTCTTTAGAATGATCGTATTCAACAACAAAATTGCCTTGAATCGTAATTTGAGTTTGAGTTGGGTCAGGATAAATGGTATCCTGTGGTGAACGTTCTATTTCGGGCTGACTAAAACCGCTTGTAGCGACAAGAGTAGCCAAAGACAAACCGAGTATCACCTGATCCAAGCGGAATGTCCCTTTATGTACTTCTCCCCGATCCAGATCCAAATTCAACTGCTCGTTATTGAAATGGCCACATAAAGCCTCTTTGTGTTTTAGTCCCTCAAGTCTCTGGATCAATCCGAAAACACTAAGGTGAGAAAAATCAATCACTTCTTTTTTACATTCGCCACAATACCGGCCAATTTCCGTTTGGCTCATCGCATCCCAATCAACCAAACATGGTTCGTCTATACGGATCTTTTTCATGCAGTAACTTTCTTCACGCTTACAGTTTTTGGACCCGTTCGGTTCATGTAAAAATTGTTTTTCTGAAGAAAAATTTTAAATTCGTTAGGTATCAATGTTCATTAATGGATCGAATACGTAGGTTTCAACGCACAATGATCTTGGCTTTAACAGCTTTAAACTCCTTGGTTTACTGCGTTTCCATGGATTTCTCCTTGTCGCGTACTTTACTCATTAGCGGCTCTGCAACTTCCCTAGCTGCATTGTGTATCTTAACTGTTACGCTTTACAGTAAAAATCGCTACAAACGAAAAGCTGCCCTGAAAAATCAAAGCGAGCAGCGCATTTCATGATCCGCGTTAATGTACTACTTTTGTTTCCCGATGTTGATCTGCGCATGAAATCGATGCTATTTTTCTTTTAGTGTATCATTTCTGCTCTTTTTTCGTAGAACACTCGGTGTTTATCAAATACATCGTTTATAAAACTCACTTTATGAAGTTTAATTTTCTACTTGTTTGTTTGATTCTGACTCTTTTCGGGAATGCTCAGGAAAGTAAGTTCACCCCAGAAAAAATGTGGGATTTGGATCGCTTGTCGGGAACAATTGCCTCTCCGAATGAGAAGTGGGCAGTTTACGGGGTAACAGATTACGACTGGACCGCAAACAAGGGCAAGACTAGCTATTATCTTTACGATCTTGCAACAAGAAAAAGAAACGTACTCCCGATCGATGGGGCATGGAATCTCGCTTGGAATCGTGCCAATCAACTTACTTTCTTGATCTCAGAGGGTGACAATACCTTATTAAAGGCTTTAGATCCGATTGCGAATACACAACAAACGCTTCACAATTTCGGTAATACAGCAATTGAAGGACTGGTGATCTCCGCTGACGGAAAGCGTTTTGCAACACTTGAAACGATCAAATTGAATCCGGTTGTTACAGATCAATACCCAGATCTCCCAAAAGCAAATGCGCGCATCGAATCTTCTTTGATGTACCGTCATTGGAATGCTTGGAGCTCGGAAAATGGCCTTCATTTGTTTTGGTATGAAAACATAAATGGGTCGTTTGAAAAGAAAGGTGACGTGATGCGTGGCGAATCTTTTCCATCTGTGACCGGGCCGTTTGGAGGCATTGAATCGGTTTGTTTCAGCCCGGATGGCAAAACCATCTATTATAGCACGAAGAAAAAAAGTGGATCTGCATTTGCCGTTTCAACGAACAGTGAGATCTATGCATTCCGCACGCAAGACAATATTACCACCACCTTGACATCAGCTCATAAAGGATATGATACCAACCCATTAACAAATAGTACCGGTACAACCTTGGCTTGGTTGAGTATGGAAAAGGATGGTTTCGAAGCCGACAAGAACCGCCTGCGCATCATGGATATAAACTCGCGCATGGAGAAGGATCTAACTGCCAGCTTGGATCTTACGGTAGAAGAGTTTGTTTGGCACCCAAGCAAGGATCTGATTTTTTTCATCGCTGCAATTAAAGGAACAAAGCAACTTTTTCAGGTAGATGTAAAATCAGGTAAGATCACACAATTGACTTCTGACCGCTGTGATTATTTGCGTATGGTTGCATTAAAAGACCGTGTACTATTAGAACGACAATCGATGATCGACCCAACGGACCTGTGGATCTTTACACCAAAAACAGGTTTGTTAGAGCAGTTGACTACCGTGAATAAAGAACATTTGGAAAAACTAGCCGCGCCAACAGTAAAAGAAAAATGGATCACTACTACGGATGGAAAAAAAATGTTGGTTTGGTTGATCTACCCTCCGAATTTCGATCCAGATAAAAAATACCCTACACTTCTTTATTGCCAAGGTGGTCCTCAGAGTCAAGTTTCTCAATACTTCTCCTACCGATGGAACTTCCGTTTGATGGCATCACAAGGGTACATCATTATCGCTCCAAACAGAAGAGGATTACCAGGATTTGGTCAGGAATGGAATGATGCAATTTCTAAAGACTGGGGTGGGCAAGCCATGCAAGATTATTTGGTAGCAGTTGACAGTTGCGCTGCTCAAGAACCATCGATCGATAAGGACAAAATGGGAGCAGTTGGAGCGTCATACGGCGGGTATTCAGTGTATTACTTAGCTGGAATCCACAACAACCGATTCAAGGCCTTTGTTTCACACTGCGGTTTATTCAACCTTGAAAGTTGGTATGGAACAACAGAGGAGTTGTTCTTTGCAAATTATGATATTGGAGGACCTTATTGGTTGCCTGAAAACAAGGAATTGTACGCAAAAAACAGTCCGCATCGCATGGTAGATAAATGGAATACTCCCATGTTAGTTATACATGGTGGAAAAGACTTTCGCGTACCGGAAACAGAGGGAATGCAGGCATTCCAAGTTCTTCAAATAAAAGGTATTCCGAGTAAATTTTTATACTTCCCGGATGAAGGTCACTGGATTACAAAACCACAGAACGGAATTTTGTGGTATCGTGAATACTTCAATTGGCTAGGAACCTACCTGAAATAAGGGTCATTTAACTGATTTGATTAACTTTGTAGCCTTTACTTTCGTACTATGTGGAATAAGCTTGCCAATATAATACTTCGCAATCGTTTTTTAATCCTTGGTGTGCATGCGCTGTTAACAGTGTTGTTCGGTTATTACACCATTACCGGATTAAAGATCGACAACAAGTATGGCAACATGCTTCCTGAGGATACTGAAACACAACAAACCTACTTGAAGTTCAAGGAAATGTTTGGGGAAGACGGTTCAGCATTGGTAATTGGTATCCAAAATGACTCCCTGTTCACCGAAGATAAGTTCAAAAAATGGAAAGAACTTGGGGACAGTATCCTACAAATGGGCGGAGTAAATTCTGTAGTTTCAGAGGCAAAGATCTTTACTTTAAGAAACGATAAGAACAACGAGCAATTCATTGCTAAACCAGTCTTTTCGGATATAACTTTTAAGGAAAAAAGCATCGACTCAATCCGCAAAGAAGTACGCAACAATCCCCTTTATAAGAATATGCTCTACAACGACTCCAACAATGTGAGTTTGATGATGGTGAGCATTGATGAAAAATACTTGCAAGACCGCACAAAACAGAAAGTGGTGATGCACATTGAGGATCTAGCTAGTACATACGAAAAAGAATTTGGTAAAGTCCATTTTGCCGGGTTGCCGCATATGCGTGTATTGATCGGAAAACGTGTGATGTCCGAAATGTACATTTTCGTTGCGCTTTCAATCGCTGTCTCTTCATTGATCATGTATTTCTTCTTTAGATCGATACGTATCACGATGATCTGTAATGTTGTGGTTCTAGTAACGGTTGTATGGGCAATGGGAACAATTGGAATGTTGGGTTACAACATTTCAATCATGATGGCGTTAATTCCGCCGCTGATGATTGTTATCGGAATACCAAATTGTATTTATCTCTACAATAAGTATCACCAAGAATTTAGACAGCATAAAAACAAAGCGAAGGCACTTTCGCGTACTATCCGCAAAACAGGCACAGCGATGTGGCTGACAAACGTTACTACTGCACTAGGTTTCGTCACCTTTTGTTTCACGAGTTCATCTAAATTCTTTGAATTTGGAGTTATCTCTACTTTAAACATCATGTTGTGCTATGTGGTATCAATTTGTCTTGTACCCATTTTTGCCTCTTTTTCGAAGAATCCTCCAGAAAAACATTTGCGTCACCTTGATCGTAAAATGGCAATTGGCTTATTAGAATGGTTAGTAGAATTAACTGCCAAACGCCGTAAACTTATTTATGCAATCACCATCCTAATTACGTTGGGAGGTGGTGCCGGTATCGTATTCATGAAGGTTACCGGAAATTTGACTGGTGATCTTCCAAGCGACGATCCTATTCTGAAGGACATCCAATTCATGGAAACAAATTTCGGAGGGGCTGTGCCGTTTGAGGTGATGATCCACTACAAAGAAAAAGGACGTCTTTTCAGTAAAAACACCCTGGAGCGTGTGGAACAAGTACAGCAATCATTTGATGATGACACGCTATTTGCGAAAAGTTTATCCATTGTGGATTTCGTGAAAGTGGTGAATATGTCGTACTATAACAACGATCCCGAGCGTTACACACTGATCTCGAAACGGGATATGTTGCGCTTGAAGAAATATGTCGACAATTTTTCGATGTCAAACAATAACTCCGCATTCTCACTCAAGGAATTAGCGGATACAAGCAACTGCATTTTGAGAATTCGTACACAAATGAAAGACATTGGGTCGTACGAAGTATCTGACGAGGTGATGTTAGTGCAAAACCGAATCGACAGCATCATGAACCCGGATAAAAAGGATATTGAGCGCCTGTTTGCCAAAGTAGAAAAAGGCAAGAAAATGTACATTGATTCGATTCTGGAAAATTACAATGCTGTTTACAACTCGCTAACAGCAGTGCTTTCCAATGGAAATGCAGACAAGCAATTGGCCTTTGACTCGGACCCGGAATTGGTAAAAACCTACTACAACAAACCGAATTTTAAAAAGCAATTGCGCAAAGCGATTGACAACGAGTACTACGACGTACAAATAACGGGAACTTCCGTAGTTGCATCGGTAGGAACACAGTATTTGGTGGATAACCTGTTGTCTTCCATAATTTTCGCCGTGCTGTCCATCGCTGCCTTGATGTCAATCTTGTTCTATTCCTTCCGAATGGTAGTTGTATCTATGATTCCGAATTTGATCCCAATGGTCGTTACTGCCGGTATCATGGGTTGGTTTGGAATTCCTTTGAAACCATCTACGCTTTTGATCTTCTCAATTGCCCTCGGGATTACAGTTGATAACACCATTCACTTCCTCGCACACTACCGTCATGAATTGAAGATGAAGAAATGGGACCTGAAAGATTGTATTGCGATTTCTATTCGCGAAACCGGATTGAGTATTATCTACACGTCCGTAATCCTATTCTTTGGTTTCATCGTCTTCATATTCTCTGACTTCGGAGGAACACAAGCCTTGGGTTACTTATCTGCAATCACTTACTTTGTAGCATTGTTCACCAATTTGATCTTGTTACCAAGTTTGTTGTTGAGTTACGAACGTCGTTTGACTACCAAATCGTTTGAAGAACCATTGTTCGAAATTTACGACGAGGAAAGTGACATCGATTGGAACCTCTTGGAAGTGTACACTGAAGATGAAAATCCGTCAGAACACAAACCGGACGAGGGCGATAAAAACCACTAATTCCTGATACAATGAAAGGAATCATTTTGGCCGGTGGATCCGGTACACGACTTCATCCACTTACATTAGCCGTTAGTAAGCAATTGATGCCTATTTACGACAAGCCAATGATCTACTATCCACTGTCGATACTAATGTCAGCAGGGATTCAAGAGATTCTGATCATTTCAACTCCACATGACCTTCCTCAATTTCAGAAATTGTTAGGAGATGGCGCTCAATTGGGGTGTCGCTTTGAATATGCGGTACAATCAGAACCAAACGGACTCGCACAAGCATTTGTTATTGGTGAAGATTTTATTGGTGATGACAAAGTCGCCTTGATCCTCGGTGACAACATCTTCTATGGTGTTGGAATGGATGAACTTTTGAAGGAAAATGTCAATCCGGATGGAGGAGTCGTTTATGCCTACCATGTGAGCGACCCGGAACGCTACGGAGTTGTTGAATTTGATGCTGCCATGAACGTGGTTTCAATTGAAGAAAAACCTGTTCAGCCGAAATCAAATTATGCTGTTCCGGGCTTGTATTTCTACGACAATGAGGTGATAGACATTGCCAAGAATTTAAAACCTTCGGCACGTGGGGAATATGAGATAACTGATGTCAATGCAGAATATTTGCGCAGAGGAAAACTCAAAGTGGCCATCTTGAGTAGAGGTACAGCATGGTTAGATACTGGAACATTCCCTTCCCTGATGCAAGCCGGACAGTTTGTTCAGGTAATTGAAGAGAGACAAGGATTGAAAATCGGTTGCATTGAAGAAGTTGCCTACCGAAACGGATTTATCTCAGCGGAACAATTGAAACAAATTGCGCAACCGCTTGTTAAGAGTGGATACGGTACCTATTTGTTACAACTGATAAAATAACATGAACCAACTGGCAACGTACACGGCTTTTGTCGAACAACAAATGGCCGCACATGCTTTTCCAAACACCCCAGAGAATCTTTACGATCCTTTACGCTATTTCTTGAAAATTGGAGGAAAACGCATGCGACCAATCTTGACATTAATGGCCGCAGAAGCAGTTTCTGTAAGTCCGAATGAAAGTATTGCCGCCGCACTTAGCGTTGAATTATTCCATAATTTCAGCTTGATCCACGACGACATCATGGACGATGCTCCGGTTAGACGTGGTTTTCAAACGGTTCATGAAAAATGGAATCCCAACATAGCAATACTCTCCGGAGATGTATTGCTGGTTGAATCCTATAAACAATTGTCCTATTATACAGATGATCGTTTGCCCCTACTCTTTAAGCGCTTTAATGATACGGCGGTGGAAGTTTGTGAAGGTCAGCAAATGGATATGGACTTCGAAGAACGAGCAAATGTATCGGTTGACGAGTATATTGAAATGATCCGTCTTAAGACATCTGTGCTATTGGGTTGTGCACTGGAATTCGGTGTAATTGTAGGTCGCGGGGATGAGCAGCTACGTAAATTATTTTATGATTTTGGAGTTCAATTAGGCTTGGCCTTTCAGATTCAAGACGATTATTTAGACCTATATGCCGATCCGGATAAATTTGGTAAACAAGTCGGTGGCGATGTCTTGGCAAATAAAAAAACTATGCTGTCTTTACTTGCACGAGACATATGCAGTAAAACCCAAGATACACGCTATCAAGAATTACTCAACATGTCTGCCGGACCGGAAAAAGTGACCTTTGCGCAAAACCTGTTTCAGGAATTGAACGTGGTAGATCATGTTCTAGCAGAGATGAATGTACACTTTGATAAAGCAATGCAGGATTTGGAAAAAATGAACCTTTCAGAAACAGCAAAGACACCCTTTAAAGAATTAGCTGATTTTCTTATAAATAGAGAGCATTAATTCAGAACCAAGCTTTTTTTTAGTTTATATTTGGCAAAAAAAATAACTACACATGAACTCGAAATCTATTAAAATCGGATTAGCATCTCTTGGTATGATTGCATTTCTTTCTGCTTGTGGAAAGTATGAAGAAGGTCCAGGATTCACCCTATTGACTAAAAAAGCACGTCTAACTGGAGAGTGGGATGCAAAAGAATACGTTGACGCTGACGGAACAGTAGTTGCTGACAACGATGACGCTACTGTTGAATTTGTAAAAGATGGAAAAATGATCATTCGTGAAAATGGAACATCTACAGAAGGCACTTGGGAATTCGTTTCTGACAAGGAAAAACTGCGTACATCTTATTCATACACTATCCTTGGGATGACTCAAACTTACACTGGTGAAACGACCATCATTCGTTTGACCAATAAAGAGTTGTGGACAAAGGATAGCGATGGTGACATCACTAAAATGGAAAAGAAATAATTTTCAAAATTTGAATAGGAAAGCGGTCTTTTTAAGATCGCTTTTTTTGTGACCAAACCTCATGAATGGCAATCACAGGCAATAACATGCATAAGTTGTAATATAGGTCTTCAAAAGGAATCGTCAGGATCCTTAAACCGATGATATGCTCTTCATTGTACCAAACAATGGGTTGATCTGTCACAGCACCGGTCAATATACCATTGACAATTAGAAAGGGGATCAGAGCGACCAAGTACGTAAAACTAAAATCGTTGAACCAATGTACCTTTTTGATGAAGCCGAACCAGATCACCAGTAAGCTTGAAAGACTGCAAGCTGTTAGCGTATACCAATTTCGCATGAAAACATAAGCCAAGATCAATCCTGATAGTGCAAAAGTGAAACCAAAGATGCGTCCCAGATATTCCTTTTTCAAATTTGGGAAATAGGCTTTCAGTACCTCATGAATGAATACACAGGCGTAAGGAACAACCAAAAAGAACAAACATTCTTCCAACGGAAGGTGACCAATGTAGATTCCTGTCAAATATTCCGGTGTAAATCCCCAGACTCCTTTCTGCGTAAAATACTCATCCCAGATAAGGAAAAAAGTACCTACAATGGTGATTCCCAGGAATACGCTTTTCCAATGCGTATAGAAGTGAACTTTCTTATCGAAACTCAAGAAAAAAGGTCCGGTGATCGTGCCCAGAATGATCCACAAATAAGCACTCATCAAGCATGTTTTTGTTTCATGTATTTCTTCGCCTCACGGTAATATTTCCAAGGGAAGAACAACATCCCGAAACACTCACCATCTTCTTTTCCCAAATGCTTATGATGCATTTTGTGCGCTTTGCGTATGGCCATGAAATACGGGTGGTCGATTTGTTTCAACCAACTGAATCGACGGTGAATGAATACATCGTGAACAAGGAAATATGCAAAGCCGTAAACTGCGATACCAAAGCCAATCCAAACCGGAACATAAGCTTGATAGATCATCCCGAGCATGATACACAGCCAAGATGGAACAGCGAAGATCAAAAAGAAGATGTCATTCTTTTCAAACAACTCTCCGTTCACTTGATGATGGTCGCGATGGAAATACCACATCATTCCATGCATCAGATATTTATGTGCCAACCATGCAACCGCTTCCATTAAAATGAATGTTCCAAACAGAACGAGTGGGCCCCACCAATACATATTACAACCAATTCAAAATGAGAAAAAACAACGTCAATATACAGAATAAACCAACAGACACCTTATTTTGTTCATGCGAACGGTGTTTATAAAGGATCAAATGCACCACATAACCAATCACCCACCAACAAACATAATTGTAGATAGGGATCTCCCCTTCTGCCCACTGCCAGAAGTCGCTCTGCATCGCAACCGGTTCCATGATTACATCCAAGGCCGTCATTAAGCTTGTTGAAAGCACTGCTTTGACCCATATAGAACGTTTGCTGTTCAAAAAGAATGCAGTAGTGATCATGCTTAACATCGCCCAGTTTACTCCTATTATTAGCGGAACTTCAAACAGTTTAATCCCCAAATTCTCGCCATACCAATAGTCACCAAACAAATATCCTGTGTGTACACCTATTAATTCCGCCACAAAACCAATAGTAGCAGCAATAAAAATGGTAAACACAAGTCCAAAATTGAATCGACTGTAAGAAAGAAGCAGACAAACAAAGGATAACAATAAATTGAACGGACTTAAGGAAAGAAACCAGTCGCGTTCTTCACTGAGTATTCCAACAGTACCTACCGTGTAAAAGATCAGTAGGATAGCGAGTAAAATAAACACTTTGTTTGTACGTACCGTTTCCAGTGCTTTCATATCTCATTTAGGAACATGTGAATACTGAAAATGTTCGCATCAGATCAATACAGGTAATTGTGGTAAGGATAGCGAACGGCAAAGATCGTTTTGATCTCTTCGTACATCACCTGCTTCAATTCTTCAATGTTAGTTTTATCATTGGCAGAAATGAAAACACATTTCTTCACATCCAACTTGCTCATCCACGTGCGCTTCAATTCTTCCAAAGTTGGCTTTTCCTCACCCTCTTCTACTTGATACGCATCAATTTTGTTGAACACCAAGATCATCGGCTTGTCCTTATTATCCAACTCGGCTAAAGTCTCGTTCACAACGCGAATATGATCCTCAAAATTAGGATGTGAAATATCTACAACATGCACCAACAGATCAGCTTCACGTACCTCATCCAAAGTAGACTTGAACGACTCCACTAATTGATGGGGTAATTTTCGGATGAATCCTACCGTATCCGTCAGTAAAAATGGTAAGTTTTCGATAACCACTTTTCGAACCGTCGTATCCAAAGTGGCAAACAACTTATTCTCAGCAAATACCTCCGATTTACTCAACAAGTTCATCAAGGTGCTCTTTCCCACGTTGGTGTAACCCACCAAAGCAACACGAACCAACTGTCCGCGATTACCTCGCTGCACAGCCATTTGCTTGTCGATCTCTTTCAGTTTGTCCTTCAACAAGGCAATCCGCATCTGAATAATTCGGCGGTCGGTTTCAATCTGAGATTCCCCAGGTCCACGTAAACCAATTCCCCCTTTCTGACGTTCCAAGTGGGTCCATAGACGCTTCAAGCGCGGCAACATGTATTGCATTTGCGCCAATTCCACTTGCGTTTTCGCATGAGAAGTACGCGCTCGACTGGCGAAAATATCCAAGATCAAAATGTTTCGGTCAAGTACCTTACACTCCAATTCCTTTTCAATATTGCGCAACTGAGCCGGTGTGAGTTCATCATCAAAGATTACCATTTCAATCCCTTCGGATTTAATATAATCTTTGATCTCGTCCAATTTTCCGGTTCCAACAAAGGTTCTTGGATTGGCCATCGGTAATTTCTGAAGAAATTTCTTATCCGTCATCGCTCCGGCTGTTTCTGCCAAGAACTCCAATTCATCCAAGTATTCATGTGCTTCCTCCTCCGTTGTATTTGATGTGATCAAACCAACCAAGACACATTTTTCCTCAACGGCATCTACCAATACGTGACCTTCTGTCATTTCAAACGCAATGATTTAACAAACTCCACCAATCCTTCCACCTCTCTGGAAGTCAACATCTCCTCATAAGGCATCATACCCTTATCATTCCCCTTTAAAATTGTTTGGCGGATAGCAGCATCATCCATTTCACTTTTGGTAAGATCTGCTGCCCCAGAAGCTTTCAAAGCTCCATCTCCTCCATGACAAGAAGCACAATTGAGCGTGTAAACCGTTCGTGTTTCTTCAATCGTAAGGGGTTTCTGTGGTTTATTTTCATCCACGGCAACCTGCTCTGAATCATTGCCACATGACACCAATCCAGCTAAAAGAACGATACTTAAAATTCTTAGAACCATCCGCTTGTAAATCCTCTGAACGGCCATGGAATGGCAGCCAAGATCAAGATCAATCCTACTGTGTACCAAACCGCAATTGTTTTATTTCGTTTGCTCAAGTCTTCGTTCTTCTCTGCTTTCTTGCGACCAATGGTGATCAAAACAGCAGCTAAAACCATCATGATGATGTGTTCCAATCCATAGAATCTAAATTCTGCAATTCCACTAGCCGGGTTTTTGATTGTCATCCAACCGCTACCATAATTAACTTTACCAGATGTAAATGCCAAGACAGCCCCTATCGTCACCTGAATGTGCAATGAGATCATGGCAAAAAGGTTAACCATTTTATTCGACTTCTCGTATTTCCCTGAGCGAATGCCTCCGAATGCTTTAACAATGGCAAAAACCAACAGTGCCAATGCCAACCATCTCAATCCTGAATGTGCGTGTACTAACATAATAATTCTCGTTTTGAGCAAAATTACCGAAAAAAAAGAGGCATTGGTCTAAGGAGACAACATATTTCGGGAGAGTTTCATTAATTTTCAAGCCTCAAACTAGAAAACTGACTATGCGTATATTACAATCGCTAGCAATATGCTTTATTGCTTTTAGTCTGCAAGCGCAACTTCCGGTTCCAAGCAACGGGACCCCACTTAAACCTCAGAACAGTTTTGTACTGACGGACGTAACAATTCATATTTCACCGGAGAAAACGATCGAAAACGGAACGATCATCGTGCGGGATGGAATCATCCAGGATGTCGGAAAAACCATTATGCTTCCAAACGATCTGCCGATCATTAACGGAAATGGTCGCGTTGTTGTTCCATCGTTCATCGAGATCAATTCCTCCATTGGTTTACCGGAAGTAAAAGGAAAAGGTTGGGATCCTTCTCCGCAAATGGATACCAAAAAGAATGGACCATACTACTGGAACGAATCGATTCATCCCGAAATTGATCCGACAGATTTATACAGCGTCGATGGTCAAGCGATCGATGAATTGCAGAAAATGGGCTTCGGCTTAGCAGTTACGCATCAAGCGGATGGGATTGCGCAAGGTACTGGAACGCTGGTCATGTTAGGTAAACAAAACGCCAGAGATCAGATCGTGACTCCGAAGATCGCGGGATTCTATTCTTTCCGCAAAGGAGTTTCGCAACAAACCTATCCAAGTTCTCAAATGGGTTCGATCGCCTTATTGCGTCAAGCACTTTACGATGCAGAATGGCACGCAAGCTATGGAAAAGAACCAAACTACTCCTTAGACGCCCTGTGGCAACAACGGCTAAAACCTAGTGTGTTTTCAACAAGCGATGCCTATGAATTGCTCCGAGTAAATCAAATAGCACGTGAGTTCGGTCGTCAGTTCATTATCGTAGGTTCCGGACATGAATATGAGTTGGGAAACATTTGGGACACTCTGAAGCACACACTTGTCATTCCGCTCACCTTTCCGGAGGCTTATGAAGTGAAAGACCCTTACGTGGCGCGTCAAATTCCATTGGCGGATCTGAAACATTGGGAATTGGCTCCTGGAAATCCGGGATATTTGTACCAACAAAAAGTACCGTTCCTGATCACCACCACCGGTTTAAAGAATGCTGCCGATTTCTGGAAAAATATCCACAAGGCTTTGGCGCATGGCTGGTCTGTTGAAGATGCATTGCGCGCTTTAACGATTGCACCGGCCACTCAATTAGGGGTTGACAAACAATTTGGAACCATCGAAAAGAACAAGTGGGCTTGTTTTACATTATACGACAGCGACCCCTTCCTTTACGATGCAAAGGTAACCGATGTGTTCGTGAAAGGTTTGCGTGAAACAAAGATCACCTTACCTGAAGCAGATATCCGCGGAATTTACAGCTTGAATATCGATGGTGTAAAACACATTCTGACAATTGCCGGAACGAGCCAAAGAACAGAAGCAAAAATCGGACTTCCACGTATCATCAAAGATGAAAAGACCCAAACAGAAAAAAGAGACACCCTTACGGTGGACGCCTATTTGAACTATACCGAGAATGACGTGGTGTTGCAATTTTCCATGAACAACAAGACGATAGAGAACTATAGCTTGAAAGGAATTCTGAATACCCGCGTTTGGATCATGGAAGGCCAAGGAACTAACGCAGCCGGAAAATGGATCAAGTGGTCGGCAATTCGCAATAAAGGTCCGGAAAGCACCAAAGCTGAACCTGTTTGGACTGCCAAAACGGACTTCCGTATGACACCGAGTTATCCGAACATGGCTTTCGGTTTTGATTCCCGACCAAAAGAAGAAACGATCATCTTTGAAAACGCTACCGTTTGGACCAACGAGGCAGAAGGAATTCTTTCGAACGCCACCGTTGTTGTGAAGAACGGAAAGATCCAAGCTGTATATGCCGGGTCCAATTCATATACGGTACCGGCAGGAGCGCGTGTTGTAAATGCACAAGGAAAGCACTTAACAGCCGGAATCATCGATGAGCACAGCCACATTGCCATTTCGAAAGGAGTGAATGAAGGCGGGCAAGCAATCAGCGCGGAAGTACGCATTGGTGATGTTGTGACTGCAGACGATATCAATGTTTACCGCCAATTGAGTGGTGGCGTTACCGCTGCTCAGTTGCTACACGGAAGTGCCAATCCGATCGGAGGGCAGTCGGCACTGGTAAAATTGAAGTGGGGACACTTGCCACAAGATTACTTGATCAAAGACGCGCCGAAGTTCGTGAAGTTTGCCTTGGGTGAAAACGTGAAACAAGCCAACTGGGGCGATTTCAATACCGTACGTTTCCCGCAAACGCGTATGGGTGTGGAGCAAGTATACGTAGATGCATTTGCACGCGCCTTGGCGTATCACGATGCCCGCATGAAAGATCAAACAATTCCGCGCGAACTGGAACTAGATGCCTTGTACGAGATTGTTACTGGCGTGCGCAAGATCAGTTGTCACTCCTACATTCAATCCGAGATCAACATGTTGATGCACGTGGCGGATTCTTTCGGCTTCAAAGTAAATACGTTTACACACATTCTGGAAGGATACAAAGTAGCCGACAAAATGAAAGAACACGGTGTGGGTGCTTCTACCTTCTCCGATTGGTGGGCTTACAAATTTGAGGTGAAAGATGCCGTACCGTTCAACGCTTCGTTGTTACACCAAATGGGTGTTGTTGTGGCAATCAACAGTGACGATGGCGAAATGGGACGTCGTTTGAACCAAGAAGCAGCTAAAGTGATCAAATACGGAGGCGTAACGGAAGAAGAAGCCTGGAAAATGGTGACCTTGAATCCGGCGAAACTTCTGCATTTGGACGACCGTATGGGAAGTGTCAAAGCCGGTAAAGATGCCGATTTGGTGCTTTGGACAACGAATCCATTGAGCATCGATGCGAAAGTCTTGTATACCGTAGTTGACGGAGAGGTCTTGTTCGATCGCGATGCCGATTTGAAGAAGCAACAAGAAATGGAAGCTGAGCGCGCACGCATCATTGCACTCATGGTTGAGGCAAATAAGAATGGCGAACCGAGCAAACCTTTTGTTCGCAAGAAACGTGGTGCTTACCACTGCAGCACTTTAGGAGAAGAATTGAGTACAGGAAGTAACGAACATTAATCGCATGAGAGCATTTATCCTTTTCATCTTTGGTGTGCTGATCCATTTAACAGCATTTAACCAAGAAAAACGCATCCTGATCGAAAACGCAACCGTGCATGTTGGCAATGGCCAAGTGTTCGAAAAAGGTCTGGTTGGGATCGTTGGAAACAAGATCACTTTGGTGCGCAACGCACTGGCATATACGTACAAACGCGACGATTGGGACACCATCATCAATTTGGATGGTCATCACTTGTATCCCGGATTTGTGGCACCAAACACGACATTGGGACTTACAGAGATCGAATCGGTGCGTGCATCCAATGATTTCCGCGAAGTAGGTCCTTTGAATCCGCATGTGCGCGCCTTGATCGCCTACAATTGCGAAAGCGACATCTTAAGTACCGTGCGCACGAACGGCGTCTTATTGACACAAACAACTCCACGTGGCGGATACATTTCCGGTAGTTCATCGGTGATGTTGACAGATTGCTGGAACTGGGAAGATGGAGCTGTTCGTCAGGATGACGGGATCCATGTCAACTGGCCGGAGTCCTTACAAGGTGGAGGCTGGTGGGCAGAACCTGCTCCGAAAAAACGCAACGAAAAATACGAAGAGGAGAAACAGCAATTGTATGCTTTCTTCGATCAAGCGAGAGCTTACCAACGCAAAGAGGGTGAAAGTGAAGATGTGCGTTTTGCAGCGATGAAAGCGTGTTTTAACGGGAATAAGCGCGTTTATTTCCACGCCAATGAAGTACAGCAATTGTTGGATATCCTGGATTTCGTGGCGCGCTTCGAATTGCCTTTCCCGGTGATCGTTGGTGGTTACGACAGCTACATGATCACAGAGAAATTGGCAGAAAAGAAAATTCCGATCATGTTGCCACGCTTGCATTCTTTGCCGGAATCTGACGGCGACGCGATTGATCTGGTGTACCGTTTGCCCTTCATCCTTCAAAATGCGGGAATCAAATTCTGCTTGCAAAACGAGGGCGATATGGAGGCGATGAATGCGCGAAACCTACCTTTCCTGGCTGGGACGGCGAAAGCTTACGGTTTGAACGAAGAAGAAGCTGTTCGTTGCATTACCTTGAGTGCTTGTGAGATCATGGGTGTGGAAAAGACTTTTGGTTCTATAGAAGAAGGAAAGAACGCCACTTTGTATGTTTCCACTGGTAATGCCTTGGATATGCGCACCAATCAGGCGAGTTTGATCCTCGTGAACGGGAATTTTGTTTCGACGGCGAACTTTCAAACAGACTTGTATTTGAAATACAAAAAGAAATACGGATTATAAAAAATGATAACAAACCCTTGTCTCTAAAATTTGTTCTTACATTTGTTCAACAACTAAAAAAATCAAAATTATGGCATTCGAATTACCAAAATTACCTTACGCCTACGATGCGTTAGAACCTTATATCGATGCACGTACAATGGAAATCCACCATACAAAGCATCACCAAGCGTATATTACCAATTTGAACAACGCGATCGCGGGTACAGATTTGGAAGGAAAAACGATCGAGGAGATCTTGAAAGTATGTAAAGACAAACCGGCTGTTCGCAACAACGGAGGTGGATACTGGAACCACAACATGTTCTGGGAAATCATGGGACCAAATGCAGGTGGTACACCAACAGGAGATCTAGCGCAAGCGATCAACGATGCATTCGGAACATTTGAAAACTTCAAAGACGAATTCGCGAAAGCAGGAGCTACACGTTTCGGTTCAGGTTGGGCATGGTTGTGTGTTGAAGGCGGAAAATTAGTGATCTGTTCTACAGCAAACCAAGACAACCCATTGATGGGTGAAGGGTGTAACGGAACTCCAATCTTGTGTTTGGATGTTTGGGAACATGCTTACTACTTGCATTACCAAAACCGTCGTCCGGATTACATCAACGCATTCTTTAGCGTGATCAATTGGAACGCAGTTGCCGCTCGTTACGCTGCAGCGAAGTAATTTGTAAAATTCATTTAAAAAATCCTGGTGTTTACACCGGGATTTTTTTTGTCCGTTCATTTTCCATTTCAAACAATTCAACCTATTTACTCGACAATTGAACTTATTTTTGAGTCCCAATAATTGATTCATTTGTAGCATTGTACCGAAAATCAAAGTCATGAAGAAAATACTCCAACTTTTAACACTGTTGTTCTTACCAACACTACTTTTCGGACAAAACCAAACCATCAAAGGAACCATCACCGATAAACAATCTACCGAACCGCTTTATGGCGCTCGCGTAGTGATCGTGGGTACTGACCCGCTCGTTGGTGTTATTGCTGATCTCAATGGTCAGTACCGCTTGCAAAACTTGAATCCGGGTCGTTACGAATTGAGCTTTACAATGGACGGTTACCGCTCGCAGACCGCTGCAAACGTTATTGTGAGCGCCGGTAAAGAAACGGTTATCGACATCCAATTGGAAGAGTCCATCAATACGGTAGAAGACGTGGTGATCCTGGCGAAAAAAGGAGAAGTGAACAATGAAAACACCAGCGTGAGTAGCCGTTCGTTTTCCATGGAAGAAGTGAACCGCTATGCCGGAGGTCGCTCCGATCCCGCTCGCTTGGCGGCCAATTTTGCCGGAGTAAGTTCGCCTGACGATTCCCGAAATGACTTGGTGATTCGCGGGAATTCTCCCATCGGTGTTTTGTGGCGCTTGGAAGGCTTGAACATCGGAAATCCAAACCACTTTGCAACGATTGGAACCACTGGTGGACCGGTTTCAGCCATCAATACGAACTTGTTGCGCAATTCAGATTTTATGACCTCTGCTTTCCCTTCAGAATACGGGAATGCAAATGCAGGAGTCTTTGATCTCGGTTTTCGCAGCGGGAATAGCGACAAGCGCGAACACACCTTTCAGTTTGGAGCCATCACCGGTTTGGAATTTGTAACCGAAGGCCCGATCCGCAAGGACAAAGGTTCTTCCTACCTCGTAGGCTACCGCTACGGTTTCCCCTCGATGGCACAGAAACTCGGTTTGCAAATTGGAACCGCAGCCACACCCTATTACCAAGACTTGTCATTTAAAGTGGTGAGCGGAAACACCAAACTGGGTAAGTTCACCTTCTTCGGAATTGGAGCAGTGAGTAGCATTGATTTCCTACACGACAAGATCGATAGCGCCGATTTATTTGCAGATCCATCGAAAGACAGCTATTTCACCAGTCAAATTGCAACTGCCGGGATCAAACATTCCATTCGCGTATCGGATAAATCTTATGTGCTTACCGTGATTGGAGGAAACTACTCGGGTTCCAACTACCTGCAAGACAGTATCGGGGTGGATAAAACGCCGGCGCGCACCATTGAAAACACCACTTCGCGCTTGACGATGACCCTTAACTCCAGTTACAACACCAAACTAAGCGCCCGTCATTTCTTGAAAGTAGGTGTGATCGCCGAGCAAATGAACATCGACTTGTACTATCGAAATCGGGAAGAAACACCGGTGTGGGTAGAATATTGGAATACAAAGGAACAAACCTATCTCCTTCAAACCTATGCGCACTATAAATTCAGCTTCAGCAATAATTTGACCTTGAATAGCGGACTACACGCCCAAGTGTTGACCTTGAACAACGCTGTAGCCTTGGAACCGCGTTTAGGAGTGAAATGGCAATTGGCCAAGACCGGATCGCTCTCTTTTGGCTACGGATTGCACAGTCAGATGCAGCCTCTGGATATTTACTTCTTGCAGAGCTATGACGCGCTTGGGAACAAAGAATTGTTGAACAAGGACCTTGGTTTTACAAAAAGTCACCACCTAGTTGCTGGATACGAATGGTTGCCAAATGCACACTGGCGCGTGAAGACAGAAGTGTATTACCAGTATTTGTTCCAGATTCCCGTTGAACGCACAAGCAGCAGCTATTCCATGATCAATGCAGGTGCTTCCTTCTTTCCAAATGATGAAACAAACTTAGTCAATGAAGGAACTGGCGAAAACTACGGCTTGGAACTTACCGCTGAACGCTATTTTCACAAAGGATTCTACGGTCTGCTTTCCGGAAGTATCTACGAAGCTAAGTACACCGCCAGTGACAACATAGAACGCAATACCGCCTTCAACGGGCGCTATGTGTACAATGTACTTGTAGGAAAAGAGATCAAAGTAGGAAAAGCAAAGCGCAATACCATTTCCTTAGATGTGAAATTCACGCATGCAGGAGGACGTTTTTACACGCCGGTGGACTTAGTGCTCTCGCAATTAGCGGGAACGCAGATCAACAAAGGAGATGCGTATGCGTACAGCGAACAATATGCAGACTTCTTGCGATTGGATGTAAAAGTTGGATTTACTTTAAACTCAGCCAAGCGTTCGATTTCGCAATCGTGGTTCTTTGATGTGAATAACGTAACGAACCGCAAGAACATCTTTGCTGATCGCTACAATCCCTTAACGAACAGCATTAACACGGCATATCAGATCGGTTTCTTCCCGAATTTCGTTTACCGCATTGAGTTTTAAATCATGAAAAAAGTACTAATAATCAACGGGCATCCCAACGAAAGTTCCTTAAACCGAGCAATTACAGAATCGTTTAGTAAAGGGACTATAGATGCAGGAAATGATGTGCGAATCATTCACCTTTCTGAATTACAATTTGATCCAAATTTGCACTTTGGTTATTCGCAACGACTTGATTTGGAGCCAGACATCCTGTTAGCTCAAGAACAGATTTTATGGTGTGATCATCTGGTGGTTGTTCACCCAGTATGGTGGGGAGGTATGCCCGCATTGTTAAAGGGTTTTATTGATCGCGCTCTTCTTCCCAAATTCGCTTTTCAATACCGTGAAAACAGTGTTTGGTGGGATAAACTACTTGCAGGAAGAACCGCGGAAATCCTATACACAATAGACCAACCGATATTTTACTACAAATGGTTCAATGGTGCACCGGGAATCAAACAATTGAAACGGATGATTCTTCAATTCTGTGGATTTAAAGTAAAACGTGTTACCGGTTTTCAGCAAGTTCGCTACGCAAATGCAGAGCGAATTTCCGAATGGTTGAGGAAAGCTGAAAAACTTGGTAGAAAAGTTTAAATTAGACCTCATGTTGCGTAACAAATGGCGTTTTGTATTCATGCTGATAATGGGGATTCTCATTGCATTTGTGATGCGCGCCATTTTGCCCTTACCTCCGGAATTTGCCTTAAATAATCCGAGCAACTGGTATTTTTCCATCCTCCAATCGGTGATCATTACCTTTTGTATTTGGGAGAGTACCTTGTGGTTGGATCATTGGGTCAATAAAAAACTCACTTGGGAACAGGCCTTCTTTAAGCGTTTGCTGACAGTATTGGCGGGAAGTATGGTACTTTGTGTGACTTTCTTCTTTACGGTAGGTTCGTTTTTCAATGCCTACATCTGTCCATTTCCATTGCTGGAAAACGCGAATATCTTCAAGATCTCATTGGCAATCGCGATCAATTTCAGCGTCATGATCTTAACCGTTGAATTTGCCACCCAGTTATTCTTTAAATGGAAAGCATCTTTGGTTGAAATTGAAGCCTACAAAGCTGAAACGGCAATGGCCAAATTGGAAAATTTGAAAAGTCAGATCAATCCGCATTTCTTGTTCAACAATATGAGTGTGCTGACCTCATTGATCTACAAGGACCAGGATAAGGCCGCTGATTTTGTGCAGCAAATGAGCAAGGTTTATCGCTACCTGCTAGACAATGCTTCGCGTGAGTTGGTGACCTTGAAGGAAGAGATGGAATTTATCGAAAGCTATGTCTATTTGCTGCAGATTCGGTACTCCCCTAACCTCCTCATTGATCAGCATATTGAAGTCGAAAATCTGAACAAGGTCCTACCGCCACTTTCGATCCAATTGCTATTGGAAAATGCGATCAAGCACAACGAGATCACCACAGAAAAACCATTGACGATTTCCATACATACCGCCAATGATTACCTGATCGTTTCGAATGTAAAACACAAGCGAATCTCTGCTGAAGAAAGCTCCGGCACCGGGTTGAAGAATATCCGTTCCCGCTACGCATATTTTACGGACAAAGCGGTTGAGGTCATCGACATCGAAACCAAATTCATTGTGAAGATCCCCTTAATTGAAGAAGCATGAAAGTGGTAATTGTAGAGGACGAAGTATTGTCGCAAGAACATTTGGAGCGGCTTCTCAAACGACTTCCGTTTGACATCGAGGTGTTGGCAAAATTGGATTCCGTGAAATCGTGTCGGGAGTATTTTGACGAACACGAACAGCCGGATCTGATCTTCATGGACATTCATTTAGGAGATGGGAATGCGATGGATTTTTTGCGGGACCATTCAGTGAATACACCGATCATTTTTACCACAGCCTTTGATCATTACGCCATCGACGCCTTCAAGGTAAACGCGGTAGATTACTTACTCAAACCGATTTCCGG
>JACCEA011198370.1_pt1 | contig 53844 bp, 52 predicted proteins | sample 7449851 | NCBI WGS metagenome assembly JACCEA01 (sample SAMN15323453, study PRJNA562643) | freshwater metagenome | isolation source: river surface water | place: USA:Blue River Watershed | collected 2017-08-18 | reverse complement strand
CAATAAAATTACTAACCGGTTTTTGTTGTCCACGGTAGATATCGAATACATACGACATCCCATGAAAGGTATAAAAAGATATACCTACCGGAAGTGCAATATTTAACAGAACCGGATTGGTATGCAGCCCTAAGAACTCAAGTCCCTGCTGAAACTGTACAACGAAGAAGTTGTAGTATTTGAAAATTCCGAGAATTCCGAGATTGTTAATGATACCTAGCCACAAGAAGAACTTGGCTTTTTTTCTGTTGGGAGAGGCTACACTGAAACCGTATGTGTAGTCGAGCAAGGTACTCAACATCAACAATCCCATGAACTTCCAACTCCACCAACCGTAAAAGAAATAACTCGCCACTAAGACGAGCCCATTCTGCCATATCAGTCGTTTTTGGAAAACAAACCAATACAAGAGAAATACAATTGGCAGGAAGATTAAAAATTCGAAACTGTTAAAAAGCAAAATTTCTATTTTAAACTTAATTTATTTAAAATTAAACTATCCATTTTATTCCTTACTTCCACTATTCGACTAAAAATATATTCAGCAGCACCAGGAATAAAAATATCTTGCATGTAAAACTCCTTATAACTTTGATCATTAAAATTCAACATCTTTATTTGCCCCAAATTTTCATCTTTGAAATGAAGAATTCTACTCTGGTTTAACACATTTTTTTCTGGTTCAAAATCACTACCCCAATAAATTGGTATTGTACCTGCAAATATGGAATCAAATATTTTTTCAGTTGTATAAAATTTCCTATTTGAGTTTTCAAAAGCCATGTTAAATTTATAATTTCCTATGAAATCTAACTTGTTATTATTAAAATCGCGTTTAAGTATATCCGTGTTATTCTCGAAAGCACCCCCACTATCAATTTCGCCTATTGAGGATAATTGCTGAATACCCCTCCTGCGTATTCCATTTCGATCATGGGAAGCCACCAAGCTACAAAATTTTTTATTTAAAAATTTCCTGTTATGTTTTTGAAATTCTAATTTTTCTATTACTTCCTTTACTTCCTCAAACGTTGTTTTAATTTGGAAATAATACAATATCCATAATGGTAAACATGCATATTTTGGAGAAATAATATCTGTCTCATAGCCTATAGACAAATCAACTTCATCCATACAATGGTCTTTATAGTTCACGTAGTAATCCAAATTTTCACCATTGAAAAAAATTTTTATATTTTGTTTTCTGTCCCAATGAAACTTCTTCTTTCCAAATACTGAATAAAAATTTATTTTTATTTTTTTCGACTCTAACTTTTCAAGGTATTCAATAATTACAGGATAAAACCAAAGTTCATTTGGTTTTGCATTTGACCAGAAATTAATACATTGTACATTTAGAAAAAAAATTTTCCTTTTGAACTGTATAAAACTAAATACTTGGCAAATTTTATTTGACAGGAATTTGTATAGATTAATTATTGTCATTGTTAATACTACTTAATAAATGATTTTATTCTCATATTTCTTGAACCAGACTATTAACACAAGCAACTTCCATAACAATATTCCATTATCTCTATTATTAATCAAGTGGTTATTTAATAACTTTTGTATTTCTAAATTGTTTAATATTCCCATTTTGACCCCATTATTTAATTCATCAATTAGAAAATTCTTCAAACCACCTCTTAACCAACTACTTATTGGAACTCCAAAACCACGTTTTGGAGAACTAAGTATCTCTTTAGGCAAATAAGCACTCAAAGCTTCTTTTAATAGTTTTTTACGATTTAACGTATTTACTTTTAACCCAGATGGTAAAGACAAAATGTATTCACACAATTCATTATCCATAAACGGAACTCTCGCTTCCACTCCATTTATCATTGTTGATTTATCAACTTTTTCAAAATATGTATTTTTCAGCTCTATGTTAAAGTCAATATAAATCATTTTTTGAAGTATATCTTCATCTGGAAATTGACGATAAATTGTTTCAAATTCCTCAAAAGGGTCTACAACTGACAAATTCTGTTTGAATTCTTCTGAAAAAAAACGCCATGGGGTCGAATTATGCTCATGGGTAAAAGAAAATGCTGCGATTCGTTTGACTTCAGATTCTATTCTTAAATTTGAAAATACTCTATTGATTTTGTTTTTTCTCAAATTACCCAAAGGTAAAACTTGAAGAATCCTTAAAGCATTTGAAAGCGCTATCCTGTTTTTCATCATCCCATAACGGGAATATCCTCCAAATAACTCGTCCGCACCATCTCCTTGTAATACAACTTTTACACTATTATTTAATTCTTTAGAAATTAAATACAATGGAATATTAGCAGGGTCCGCGAATGGTTCATCATGTTGATAAACAAGTTTTTCTATTATTGAATGAAGACCTTTAGCTCCAATTTTGATTTCTCTGTGATTTGTATTATAACGTTCTGACAAAATACGAGCATTCTGTATTTCAAATTTGCTGTTTGAATTAAAATCAAATTCGGCTGTAAAAGTATTTAATTGTCCTTCATAATAAGTTGCGGCTAGTGCAGTAATTGCCGAAGAATCTAATCCTCCACTTAGAAATACACCTAATGGAACATCAGAATTTAATTGACTCTTCACAGCTAATTCTATCAGCCCTTTTGTCTTATGAATTACATCATTAAAATTGTATTTTTCATTTTTAGTTCCAGGTATTTGCCAAAATTTATTGACAATTTTTTTATTTTCACTTATATCATAAATTAAAAAAGTGCCTGAATCAAATTTAAATACATTATTAACTATAGTATTTTTTGAAATCGAACTGCCTTGATAAATAAACTCTGATAAAGCCTGATAGTTTATTTCCAAATGACTCAACCATTCGAAAATTACCTTTGCCTCAGAAGCAAACATGAAAAACTCGCTGTTTTCATATATGTAAAGTGGCTTGACTCCGAATCTATCACGAATTAACGTTAATTTTTTTTGTGTCTTATCATATATACAAATAGCAAAAATTCCATTCCATTGATTTATAATTTTTTCTCCAAACAATTCATAACTCTCAATTATGATTTCGGTATCTGAATTTGTTACCGTTTCAAGGTTAAATAACTTTTTTAATTCTAAGTAATTATATATTTCACCGTTATAAACACATACATAATTACCAGATTTCGAGGTGAATGGCTGATTTGAACGGGGGTCAAGATCAATGATACTCAATCGTTGATGAAGTAAACCTATTTGTCCATCATAATACCATTGGAAATTGTCTGGACCACGATGATTCATCAATTCGGCACAATTCTTGAATTTATTAAACTCATCGATTGTAAGTTTTGCATTGTTTTTCTTAATGATCCCTGAAATTCCGCACATTTCAAAAAGTATTAATCCTTATTAGTTTTTGATATTGTAATGACGTGTAATTTATACTATGATGCTTAATTACATAATCTCTCCCCTTTTCCCCTAAGGCTTCACGTTGTTCAGGAGTGAGTTTCTTTAAAATGATGATACCATTTCGTATACTATTAAAATTATCCGGCTCCACAATAATCCCACAACCCGATAACTCTACCGGATCTTTAATTTTATTATTACTATCTAGAATCGGTTTACCAGCCAACATATAATCGAAGTACTTGTTTGCCGAAACGCCATGACTGAATAACTCAGAACCGGCACGACCAACAAATGCTAAATCAAAATATCTCAAAAGATCTTGCACCTGAGATTTTTGAATTTTTGGATAAAACAGAATGTGATTTCTGCCTTGACATTTTAACATCAATTCCTTCTTAAGATAACCGTCTCCTACGATTAAAAAAAATACGTCATCTGAGTCTTCAAAAGTTAAAGCCGCTTCTATCAAATGTTCTAATGCATTTGCCAAACCAATGGTACCAGCATAACCAACAATAAATTTGTCTTGTGGGATCTTACTTTTCAATTCAGCCGGAATTGGTTCGTTACCTACTAATACTGGGTCAATTCCATTTGGAATATAATGAAAATCAACCGTTTTACCAGCAACATCTTCAATATGAGTACGTGCATTGGGGAGCAAGGAAACCACTTTATTTGAATATTTATAAGCAATCTTTTCAAACCAACCAATGAACAATACCAAAGGATGCCATTTCGAAACTCCTCCTAAATGTATCAAAGTCAATGGCCAAATATCCCTTATTTCAAAAATTACATTCGCTTTGTATTTAAATTTATACCACAACGCAGGTAATATGGGAAAAATGGGCATACTAGAAACTATGATATTTTGTGGTATTCCATACTTCTTTACCAATCCAAAAAGCCTCAGCGTGAAAATCAACATGCTAATAAACCGTTTTATGGATTGTGGGTTATACACCGGATTTTTTACCCAAACAAATTTTACACCTTTGTAAATTTCTTCTTTATAGTTACCTGCTTCTACTGTGACGTTTTTCTTGAAAACATGGTTGAATGAACCTGAAAATATAATAACCTCATGGCCAGCTTCTAACCAATATTGAGCAAAGTAATAATGACGCTCACCCCAACCTGATTCGGGAGTGCCAGCAAATTGATTAAATACCCAAATTTTAGATTTACTCATTGTCAATTCTGTCAATTAGGCATTAATTTCAATTTTCTCAACCTATGCAAAAGCCTTCTAAAAGCTATCTCTATTTTATGGTTATTGGGATAGTCGTAAATACTTTTTATTGGGCTATTCATAATTTCATTGAATTCCTCTTCCTTAATTCCCAGTTTCTTCATGACATACACTTTATCTCTTTCCAATACCTCCTCATCTGCAATGGGTTTTTTTAAATCTTCTAGTGCTTGTTCTCGGGTATAACTATCGGAAGACATTATCAAACAAGAATTGTGAGCCTTTCTTTTGTCTATTCCGAATTTCTTGGGAAGTATATAGGCTTGGTAAAATTTTGTATAAGTGGACTCATGATGTTTACCACCATAATTCTTCCAATCAAGTTCTTTCTCAATAAGATCAATTGCCTCTTGTTTATTGAAATCAATATAGTTGATTAAAGATATATTCTTTTTTCTCTTTAATGTATTTAGAAAGAAAAATTTAAACAAGGTCAAATGTGGATAGTTTTTTAGTTTATCTCCCCCAAAAATATTATTTACACTTTTAATATATTTCCAATCCAAATATCCTCTTGCCCAAGTAGGTGGTAGTAATCCTTCATTTCGGAAATTCATTCCACTAATTATGTATTGAATATCAAATTTCTCTGCCACTTTATACATCGTGGCGACTATTGCATGATCCGATGGGATTTCACCATCAGGAGTAGAAGCCTTTAAAAAAGCCAATTGTAGCTTTTTAAACGAATTCCAATCTAATACTTCCGTGTAAAGATCAATATCTAATTTTTCTACTATATTCTCTATATTCTTTACGGCTAATTCTGAATTCCATCCGTTATCCATATGCACAGCAATAGGCCTTAAACCTAATTGCTTAACCAACCATGCCGTGTAAGAACTATCTACACCTCCGCTAAGACCAATGACACAATCGTATTTTTTGCCTTTTCCTTTTCTTTTTATATCATCAACAATTTTATCCAAAGTTTGCTTTGCAACATCTGATGGAGGAACCCGTACTTTTAACTTCTCAGTAAATTCATAATAATAATTACAAACACCGTTTTCATCAAATTGAATATCTGGATCAGATATATTGTCCATCACTGTTTTACTGCAAATTCTGTATTCTTTCACTTTATTTAGTTTTTTATCGTTGGATAATTAATAAGTACCGCCTTATGTGGGCCTTTATAAATGAATAGGCTACCGGCTGCGGCAGCATGAGCACCATGATTTATAGCTTCCTCTAAATCTAAAACCGATCCTGCACCCCCCAAGGCAACTATGGGCACATTTAAAAAGCTACTGACTTGACGAATCAAGTTGTAATCATAGCCTCTCATCATTCCGTCTTGATCAACGGAATTAATAATTAACTCACCAATGCCCAATTCTTGCAGATTTCTGATGAACTTCTGTAAATCCTGCTTTGTACTTTGATTGGTTACATGAGAATATATTGAGTACTGCCCCCACAAATTCTTTTTAACATCTACAGAAGCAATAATTGATTGAGATCCAAAAACATTCGCTGCTTCAGTTACTAATTGAGGGTTTTCTATCAAAACATTATTTAGAATTGTTTTTTCAACACCAATTTTAAATAATTTCTCAATGGTGGAAATGTTTTTTATGCCTCCTCCGTATCCAAGAGGCATAAAACACTCAGAAGCTATTTCTTGGATGAATTCAAAGTCAGGTTCTCTGTTTTCTTTGGAAGCTCCAATGTCCAAGACACAAATCTCATCTACTTCTTTTTCATTAAATATTCTAATGGCATTAACAGGATCACCGATATACTTAATTTCCTTATTAAATTTAACCGTTTTATATAACTGACGGTCTTTAATGAGTAAAACTGGGATATATCTAGATCGAATAATCAAAGCTCAGCAAAACTTTTTAATATTGTCATTCCATATCTGTGACTTTTCTCAGGATGAAATTGAAATCCGTAAACATTATTAAGATTTATAGCCGATGTAAATTCACCACCAAAATCAGTAGTCCCTAGAATCCTAGATTTGTCGTCAGCCTCAAAATAATAGGAATGGACGAAGTAAAATTTTGCAAAGTTCATTAATTCATCATTAATAATTTTATTTTTCCTAAACTCTACTTGATTCCAACCCATGTGTGGAATTTTCAATTCTGCTGGTAAATCTTTAAACTTCTTTATCTGACCCTTAATTATTCCCAAACCTTTTGAATCCCCTTCTTCACTAAAATCACCCAGTAACTGCATTCCTAAACATATACCAAGTAAATAAAAATCAGACCTTTGAATGTTATTAATAATTGATGTGGAAATTTCTGATTGATTTAAAACATTCATTGCCGCACCAAAATTTCCAACGCCAGGTAGAATGAGTTTTCCCAATTGATCTATCTCCATAGGTTTGGTCACAATCCTACTTTTTACTCCCAACCTATTCAACATGTTGGCTACAGAACCAACATTACCCATCCCGTAATCAACTATTCCGATCATTAAAATATTCTTCTAATACTTTGGGATATTCATATTTATCAAAAGATTTTCTCGCATTCTCGCACATCGTATAATATTCTTCTGTTTGAAAATTCTCAACAAACCACATCATAGCTTTTTCCAACTCTGAACTGTTCTTTGTTGCAACAATTTTACCGTTATAACCATCTTTGATTACTTCTGTATGCATATTCCAATCTGAAGCAATGACAGGCATTCCAACATTAAATGCATCCAAAAACACACCCGGAAACCCTTCACCAGGATAATAACTCGGAAATACCATTGCACAATACTCGCTTAAAATTTCATAAGCTACTATTTCGTTGTTCAAAATTTTTAAATAGCCTTTGTATTGAATATTTAAATTGTCTTTCAATTTAGTTTGGAACAACTCTTTACCCTCTTGATCTAAATCAAGAGGTCCATAAAAATGTAATTCAACTTCAGAAGTTACTGAACTAATCTTTTCAAAAACCTCCATCAGCTCAAAAATACCTTTTGATTTTGTAATTGTTCCTAAATAAAAAAAATTCAAAACACGTTTTCTATCAATGTTTTGTATTTCTACTTTAACTTTAAAGTTAGGTATCACAATTACATTCTTTATAATTCCAAAATTATCTAACTTTTTTGAAATCATTTTACCCTGCACTAAAATAGACTTTAACTTTAACAAAATCAACTGATAATTTTTCTTGTCTTTAATAAAATCTCCCAGATTACCACCAATAGTAAAGTAAGTAATTTTCTTTAATTGTGAATAATTTAAGAATTTAAATAATCGCAATAGAATAAAACTTGATTTAGTTGTCAAGCTTATTATAATTTCACTCCCAGTAAAAAAAAATATAAAATATAAAATCTTCAATAATAACAGCGGCCTTTTTCTCCAATGATGTGTATCAATAACTATTACATTATAACTTCGCTTTAGGTACTTACTGATTAATTGATTCTTGTAATGCTCGCCACCTTGAGGAGGCCCATCACTATTAATTCCTGCTATCAAAAGAACATAATTACTCATTTCTTAATTTTTACGACCGACAGAATCAAAGGAACAAAAGAAACGAACGTCCGGGTGGCAGAATGCATCATACTCATTCCCGAAGCCAGTAATAATATCACGTTGAGATAGGCGAATGTGTTATTTCTTTTAAATATTAAAAAACAAGTTTTAGTAAAACTAATAAAAAATAAAATACTAAATATGCCATATTCAACCAACCATCTTGAAATCTCAGTATGGTCAAAATAATTTGAACCAAACTTCTCTTTTCTAAATTTGGTGCCATTTGCAGTTCCAATTCCAAATATGTTTTGTTTAAAAATTTCAAAATTCTGCTCGATAATTTTTGTTCGATTTGATGTAATAACATCAAGGTTCTTTTCCTTTTTACCTGTAATTGTTGCCTCTGTTTCCCCTGCAAAACGTTTTGATAACATACCTCCAGTTTTTTGGTTTAAATAATCAACCGTAATCCCTATAGTTCCAGTCAAAATAAATATTAAAACGTAACTTATCCGGCTAAATCTACTTTTATTAAATGTCCATAAAAGATAGATAGACACAATTGCAGCAACTATTATCCCGCCTCGAGAAAAGGTTAAAAGAGATTGAAAAACAAAAACCAAAACTAAAATACCATCAAACATCGAACTCCCAGTTAGGTATCTTTTTTTAAGCCAAAAGTAAAGAGCTATAATTATTCCTAAACTCAAATATGTCGATACCTGATTTGCTGATTCTCCTCCAGTTGCATCATAATTTGCTCCTAAATTATAACTTATCTTATCTAAATCAGGTGTTTCTATCAATATAAAGGTTAAACCCATTAAAAGATAATGAAACCAATCTCTCAATAATTCATCAATTAAATTAATTGAAATAAGTGTATTAACATTCTTCAAATAACCAATATACACCACCATAATAAATAATCCTGCCCCATCAGCCACCACCCTCGGTAAACTATTAGTGAAGTGATAAAAATATGGATATATCAATGTTGATAGGATCAAAAAAATCATTAATATTAGTTCAAGGTTACTTATTACATATCTACCTGAAAAAATCAAACCAATTGAATAAAACAACAACAAATATTTCGATAGTTCGTACGGTACTATTGGATCCATGTCTGAAAGCCTTCCAATAAATTCGAACCCACAAATTCCAATTATACCTATTAAAGCTTTTAAACTGATAAGATTTTGATTGTTATTGTAAAACCATTTGAATAAGATAAAAATAAAATAAAATAGGGCAATCCACTTGAATTTTGTAATTAAAGCACCCAATAATATATGTATAATTACATTACGCAATTTCTAGTACTTCCTTTCTAACTCTTTCAATAAACCGTTCATATGTAAAATATTTATAAGCTGTACGTTGTGCATTTTGACGAATAATATCCAATTGAGATTGACCCAATAGGTAAATTTCATTGAAACAGTTTATAATCTCATCCATTAAATCAACATTAGAATTCAATAAAAATCCATTGACCCCATGGGTTACATAATCCGGGATTGCGGAAATATCCGTTACAATTGGAATACATCCCATCGACATTGCTTCAGCCACTACTTTCGGAAATCCTTCGGGTGATCTTGTTGGAAGCAATAAAAAATCTGAATCATTGAAAACTCCAAGAAGTTTTTCCTTTGAAATTGAACCCAAATACGAAACCTTTAAATTAGCCAATTCAAAACTCTTAAAAGACTCAACAATACTTATATCTCCAGAGCCTACAATCATAAATTCACATACTAAATCCTCACGAAATCCCAAATGCTTATTAATAGAATTCAAGGCTAACAAAATACCCTTAGATTGGGTTATCCTACCTGCAAAAACAATACGAATCACTGGATTTACGAGTTTATGATGAATTTCTCTTCTATCAGCTAAGAATAAACATGGATTTTCAAAATCCAATATATGCCTAGGGTCTGACTTTCTTTTACCATTAACTGTAACTTTAATCCAAGGAATCATTGTTAATGTTTTTTTTTGAAAATTCCAAAAAGTTGAATTTGTATTTGTTTTCCAAATATTTGCAAATTTAAACCACCAAAGTTTGCTGGGAAATATAAAACACATGATAATACTCATAAACATTGGATATCCAGGTCCCCTTACATGAATTACATCGTGTTTCCTAATTAATCTACCAAGTAAAATCAAATAGTTGATCGAATCTATTAGAAGTTTTACTATACCATATTCCTTAATGAATTCTTTCTGAACAAATAATCTTATTTTCTCATCTACCTCTAATAACTCTTTTCTTGAACTCATTGATCTTCCGGAACCTATGCCAATTAAAGAAATTCGATCAAAATCCCATTTCACAACTTCCAATTCAAGAGCTATTGAGTTGAAAATGTAATTTTTACCTTTTTCATAAAGAATAGTCGCGTCAGTGATGATTAAAATTGAGCTGCTCTTACTCATACATGACTAAATTGTAAACTTCTTTCAAATTTTTGAGATAGTTATCTCTATCAAAATACTGTTTTAGTAATTTTTGCCTCCTAACTTCAAAATTGCTTTGATCCCAGTCTAAATTCAACAAATTTTGATAAGCAAATTGCCAGTTTATGGCATCAAAATCCTCTAAAAAAAACTCGGGAAAAAGCTCGTATATCTTATCAGCAATATCTCCTGTTTTATATGCTAAAAAAGGTAGTCCACTTAATAAATATTCAATCAATACCATTGGCCCAGATTCAGATATAGAAGTTGAAATTCCCATGGAATGTTTTCGTAGTATGTCTTGATCAATTTTTAATCCCTGAATTATCTTAATGCTTTCTATCTCAGATTTTAATTCTCTGTAATAATCTTCATCTTGTATATTTCCATAAAACGTAAGATTAAAATTATTGGCATTTGAAAGTTCCAGTGCAAATAATTGGTTTTTGATTGGTTTAATATTTCCAACGCTTACTACATCTCTAAAATTGCTGCTGTTTAATGGTAAAACTCTAAATTCCTCATTGTAAAGATTGCTAAAAATGAAAGTTTTCTCCTGTTTTAGTTGCCAAACTTCGTTTGCCCATTTCAACAATGAATTTGATACACAGAGATAAAAGTCAGGCTTTACTAATTTATAAAATTTAATTGGTGGTTTATCTTTTGTTAATTCAATGTTTCCCTCGTGATCATGCAATATCAACTTGTATTTTCCTCTGAAAATAAATCTCACCAAATAAAAATAGAAGAATACATGTCTCAAGTGAATGTGAATAATAGAATAATGAGAACATTGCCTATGGGCCAGATACATTTTAATAAGCGAATACTTATTTTTTCTTTTCAAAATAAATATTTTCGCTATTTTATTTAATTTCTCAAAATTTACTTCGTCATTTTTTTCACGGCGTAGAATTAACACGTTATTTCCAATTTCTTCTCTGAATCGTGCAATCAAATCGACAAATACAGATTCCGCACCCCCTATGGTGAGTGAATCAATTACATGAAGGATTTTATTAGATTGCAATTTGAAATTTTCTAATAAATCTTTGAAAATAGGACTCCTTGAGATTTAAGTCTACAGCCCAAAGTTTTGAATTTTCTGAATTAAGCATACTTATGTGATGTCCACCATATAGGTGGCCAAACTTTTCAGCAATTAATTTTCTACTTTTTATTTCTTCAAAATAATTATTATCTGAAATCTGCAAGATTTCAGACACTATTATTTCCCTACCGTATTGCTCAGAGCAATCTTGAGAAACGCGATAACTATTATTTTCATCTTCAAAAATTGAACCACCAGATCTTCCCATTTCCCTACCTGTTTGTATTGGAGAATTGGGATGCAATTGAAAAGGGCCGAATAAGCTATCTGAGAAATACAATTCCAATCTATACTTTTCTTGCTCCTCCAATTTTAATGTTGAAAATAAGAAATAATCATTTCGGTACCTAAAAACATGAGAATCTACATAAGGACCACTCAACAATTGGCTAACCTTCTTCCATTTAACTGGAAAATCTATTGATTCATACAAACAAACCTCATTGTTTTGAGAAGTTTCGGGTATCATATAAATTATTCCTTGATCTTCAAAAACATAAGGGAACGATAAATGTATATCTAAATCAAGATCTAATACATATTCTTTTGTCGGTTGACTCAAATTAAAACACTTCAATATACCTAATGTTTGTTCACATTTCTCTTCATAAAAACACCAAATATTATTCTGTTTATCCTGAAATAAAAAAGGATCAGCATATTGATATGGACTTGTTTTTTTGATTCTAAAATTTTTGGGTAATTTTTGATGAATAATGATGAATTCATTTTCTCCTCTTTCTTCTAAAACTTGGAAACCAAACATGTTTCCTGATTTCCCGAAGAAAAATTTACTGCTTTTTTGTAATAATGACCGCAACACCTAATGGGGAATTATCTTTTTCCTTTATGAATTTACCAATGACCTTAAATACTATCGCTAAAATCTTGTTCAGTATTCCCTTTGATCCTCCAAGTTTTCCATATGGTCTCATTAATAAATTCTCAAGGGAGCTATATTTGTTACCCATGGATATGATTTTATATTCAATATTTTCATTTTGGAGTCGTTGATTCCAAAACTCAGGGGTCAATCTATAATAGTCATGGTCCATACAAACTGGAAACATAAAACCATTTGTTATTAATAACTTGCCCCCTGGTTTCAAAACTCGAATGAGTTCATCAATTGCTGCATTTATATCAAATACGTGTTGCAAGACAGAAATACATAAAAGAGATTCAATAGAATTTGAAGTGAAAGTCAATTGTGTAACATCTTCAATTTGATCGCAACTTTCGCCTTCTAAATTTGTCAATACAAAACCTACATTATCATTAAAAAACTTTTTGTTATTGAACTGAAAAGTCCCTCCTATTTCTACTACTTCCTTAAAATTATTAGAATTGGCAAATTCTAAAATTAATTCATTTTGTAACTTACGAAATAATGATTGCTTCATTCTTTCAGTGCGTTTAAAAATTTAATTAATACATACACACACCAAATAGACTCTAAGCTACCCCCTTTTTCCTCAAAATAATCACTTACCAAGATTTGCAAATGTTCTTCATTAAAGATTTGATTATGATTAAATATGGTATCCGAAATTTCTCCCTTTAATTGATTCTTTGACCATTCGTAAATTGGTGGCATAAAGCCTGATTTAGTATTGTTTACTATTTGCCGAGGTATATGTTTGTATAATTCTTGTTTTAAAAGATTCTTTAGATTTTTGTGATTTGTACCCAATGTACTGTAAAATTGTTCAGCAGCATTAATAACTTCTTTGTCTAACAATGGTACCCGGACTTCCAAAGAATTAGCCATACTCATACGATCAACTTTAACTAACACCTTTTGAAGATGAAAATAAAACTCGTTTCTCCTTAAATAATCTAATGATTCTCTTTTAGATGAAGAATTAAATTCATAACCTTTCAAAGTTTCATTAGATAATGCATAACTATTGGTTAAATTCTTTATAGATTGTGGTTCTAAATAACTTTGAAAAATCTTATTAGCAGCACCTAAGTTCTCCTCACCTAAAAATCCAGTAATATTACAACCTGCCTTTTTAAGGGCTTTTTTAGTAAGCTTCCGGGTCCAACTTCCTGGAAGATTAAAATAAGGTACTGAATTAGTAAAAGTTAAAAATCTTGGATAACCCCAAAAAAGTTCATCCCCTCCATCACCTGATAACATTACAGTATTCGTTTCGCGCGCAATTTTAGAAACCAAATAAGTGGGCAAACTGCTATAGTCAGCAATTGGTTCAGGCATCTGTTTAAAATGATCTTCATAAATATCAAACAGTTGTTGATTAGAAAATTTGACAATATTGTGGTTTCCAATACCAAGATATTTTGCATAATCTTTAGCTTTTGAACTTTCATCATATTTTGGATCTTCGAAACCTATAGTAATTGCTGAAATACTATGATTGTATTTGATTGCTTTTGCAGCCACCAACGTTGAATCTATACCCCCAGATAGAAATACACCCAAAGGCACATCCGAAATCATTTGCCGATTTACCGCTTTTTCTAAGACGTCACCTAAACCTGCTGAAACTGCATCATCTGGAATTTCCCCCGATTTTTCAAAAAATCTATTGTAATTTACTATTTTGTAGGATTTGGATTCTAAATCATATACAAGATACTCTCCAACGTTTAATTGATGAACATTTTGAAATATGGTATTTGGAGGTACCATATACCCAAATTGAAGATATTCACTTAAACCAATCTTTGAAAATCCCAGATTCTTACACCAAGGGTGTTTTAAAATTTGATTGAATTGACTTCCAAATACCATTCCATGAGATGTAGAACTATAAAATAAAGGCTTAATTCCAGCAAAGTCTCTGGCTAAAAACAATTTCCTTTCCAAAGAGTCCCAACAACTAATAGCAAACATACCATTAAGTTCTTTCAAAGCCATTGGAAACGATAATTTTTCAATCAAATACAATACAACCTCAGCATCAGAACCTGATTTGACCATATTTAGATTATATTTAGACTTTAACTCAATATAATTGTATATTTCACCATTTAGCATTAACGTATATCTGCTATTTTGCGTTGTGAACGGTTGGTTACCATTACTAGTAGTGTCTAAAATCGCTAATCTATTAAATCCAAATTGAATTTCTTCTGTCTGTAAAAACTCGGTTGAGTCAGGACCTCCACTTTTAGATAAAAGAGTAATTTGTTTAAATAAAAATTGGTCAATTTTTGAAGTTCCTATATTTCCAAAAAACCTACACACTAAAAGTACAATTTGAAAGGTGAACGTTGAAAAATACTATGTATTAATTTTAAAATATAAAATCTCCTTCGTATAATCATCGCTGGAATTAGATATTTTTGTTCAAAATCTTTCCAATATACATCCTTTTTTGATTCACCAAATTTATTTGATTCCTCAATCTTCATTAATGCTCTGAGAATTCTATGAAACAAAATAATTTTATATTTTGTCGATATTTCAGATTTGCAATTATTATAAAAATAAGAAAATAATAGGTATGTATTTTCAATGATTTTTTCACTTTGAATTAAATCTCCGCGGTGATTTCCTTGTGTCTGATCAACGTAATACAACACTAATGGCACTTTCAATAGAAAGTTACAATTTAATGATGTAGAGAGTTCAAAATAGTAATCTTGACTTGTGCTTAGATTCCCCCATTTACCACAATACTCACGGCGCCATAAGATACCACCGGTTTGCCAAGGTCTCGGATATTTTAAGATTGTCTCCCTTATTTTATTGTGATTTAAGCGAGAATGCCTTCTCAAAGTTGTTCCATCAGTGAATTTTGTTTCAGTAATACACCAAGTTCCAGCATATTTCTTGTTTTTTCGAACTAAAGGTATCAACATTTCTTTTAAAAAATCTTCATGCCACCAATCATCAGCATCTAAAAAGGCAATGTATTCACCTTTTGCAATTTCAAGTCCCTTTTGTCTTGTTGGGCCAGGACCCAAATTTTCAAAATTTGTTATTACTTTAATCCTACTATCTTGGTTGTTTAAATTATTTTCTAAAGGTTGGTCACTTTTATCATCAATTATATATAATTCCCATTTTTGATAACTTTGATTTAAAACACTAAGAACACAGCGCTCTATCGTAGACTGCTTATTATAATAGGGAATGATTATAGATATTAAACTCAAAATGATTTATAATAAAGCTTTAATATTTGAAGTGTAATAAAACTATAAATTCTTGAAAATATAGAAAAATGAGAACCTTCTAAGTTATTTTTATATTTTCTATGAAGATAATTTTTAAGAAGTTTTTTGTGTATTTCTTTATTAGATTCTGATTTATCACCTTTAAAATAAGTTGGTAGCAAATATTTATATTCACCATCAACTGTGTCTTTTCCAATTGTATAATTTCGAATTTCAGATTGATGAACATGAATTGTTTTAATACTCAAACTTGGGTTAGAGACTTTAAAATAACAATCGTTTAACTCTTTAGCTAGACGGTTGTCACAGCCAGGAATTCCTAAATAATATAATCCTATATTTTCAGAAATTTTATTTTTAAAAATCCAAACATCCTGGCTTTTATAATTTTCATAAAAGGAATATTCCCCTTGCTTTAGATAATCCCACCTGGATAAACAATAAATCCTATTGTCTTGCCACTCTTTATGGACTTTACCAATTGACTCTTCAAAAAATATATCACTATTACTGATAATCTTGAAGTCGTTTGTGCCCAATTGATTGGCGTAATTAATGAAATCACTAATGAAAGGCCTTTTATTAATCTCTACTATAATTATTTTTTTATTAACAGGGATCTTTTGAACATCTAAATTTCCCTCTTTAAAAACATGAATTTTATCAATGAACTGATTTAAGATATTTTGGTTTAAACAAAACATCAGCTCATCCCACCTTTTGTCGTTATTTTCCGGATATAATGACGTAATCAGATGTATCATTTAAATAAAATTACAGTCAAAATCCAAACATTAGGTTATCCTCCATGATTTTTAAACCACAATTCCAAATTCAAAAGATGAAATTTAAAGTGGTCAGAAATGCTATCTAAGTTTTCTGTTTCTCTTAAAATTCCATGCTTCCTAAGTTCACTATTTTTCATAATCGAATAAAATCTATCTTTAAAGTTATTGCCACTAAAATGAAAACTAAATCCTTTTTTGGGCATTTTTAAAACTTCATGCGGTATTTTATTTTTTAGTTGACTCTCTAATAGAAATTTCTTAACACCCTTTTTCATGTAAACACTTCGGTCTAATGAAAAAACAAATTCATATATCTCATGATCCAAAAAAGGCACTCTAACCTCGAGTGAGTTTGCCATACTGGATATGTCAGCCCTTGGCAAGCAATGATTTGGTATAAATGTCTTGAAGTCTAAAATTTGAGCTTGTTTCACTTTGTCATTCATTGTCAACATGTTGTTTTCAAAATGCCAAAACGCTCTGTTTTTCATCGTACCTTTTACTTTTTCAGTCAAAACATTAGATTTAAATCCTTCTTTGCCAATTCCCAACATAGAGCGATTATATAATTCCAAAAATTCATTATTGTGAAAAATTTCACCATCCCTAATCCTCTTCAATATTCTTTTAATTTTCAACTGTTCGTAATAATTTTCGATCTTGTGATACCATTTATATCCTCCAAATACTTCATCCGCACCTTCACCAGAAAACGCGACTTTAAAACTTTTAGAAGTTAATCTTGCTATGAGGTGATTATTTATCATCGAACTGCCTGCAAATGGCTCATCATAAAATGGAGACAACTCCTCTAAAAGTGCAAGTATATCGGCATTACTTGGTATCTCTTCGATATGGTGTTTTACACCTAAAGCCTTAGACACTAATTTTGCTTGTTCTATTTCATTATTAACATGACCTGGGAATGCAACAGTAAAAACATCGGGTTTATACCCTATGCTCAACATATTCAAAAGCAATGTGCTTGAGTCGTATCCCCCAGAAAGAAATAAACCAATTGGAACATCACTAATTAAATGTTCTTCAATTGCTTGTCTTACAAGTCTGTCCGATTCTTTAATAGCCTCAATATCTGAAATAATTTTATTGTCTGTTCTTAAAGTCCAATATTCGTTTACTTCAAATGAAAAATCTTCTAAATTTAGAATTCCATAATGTGCAGGCGGTAATTTCTTAGCATTAGTCCATACGGTGTTAGGATATGGAACATATGAATAGGTAAAATAATCTGCAATTGAGTTCCAATCTAATGTTCGCCCGAAGTCCTTATGGTTTGCTATACTTTTTAATTCGGACGCAAACAAAAACTTGTCATTATTGTATGAATATACCAGTGGTTTAATACCAAACCGGTCTCTTGAAATATATAATTTATTTTTATTTTTATCAAACAGACCAAAAGCAAACATTCCCTTTATTTTTTCAAGAAGCTTAGTTAAACCCCATTCCTCGTATCCATGAATTAATACTTCTGTATCAGAATTTGATTTGAAATTATGGTTTACTTCTAGCTCTTTTCGTAATAGTTGATGGTTGTAAATTTCACCATTAAATGTAAGCCAAATGGAACCATCTTCATTACACATAGGTTGCTTGGCATTATCGGTTAAGTCAATAATCGATAAACGCCTATGCCCAAATGCAATAGAACCATTTAATAATAATTCCGTACCAAAACCGTCAGGACCGCGGTGAAACATTCTGTCTCTTAATTGGTTGAATTGTTCTAAATCAACACGACTAGATCTATTGATTTCACCTATTATACCGCACATATTAAAAAAACATTTTACTAATCTTTAGTTTCTGAATTATGGATTCTTTTGACTTAAGACCAGTTTCTTGTATATATAATTTTTTATTCTGTTAAATTTCAATTTTGACTTTCTTGAATATGCCTGAATTACAAAATTTCTATTAATGGATGTTTCATGAATTTTTAAAGGTAAATACGGACTTTCAATGTTAAAGGTGCCTAAAATTTCCACTTTGTTCTTTGAGGTAACACCCATATTAGTTCCAGAGCCATCATCTCCTATATTTTGAACAAGACTAAATCTCGGATTCAAACACAATCCTTTGTTCATCATTATTGTTGCATACCAAAATATTGCCCAAGTTTTAATTCCATCTTTATTTAATCTCAACTGTTCTGATTGTTCAAGTTTTTCATAATCAAAAAATGATTTGTTATTATTATCAGCGATATAATTATTTATTATTAGAAGATCTAGATTCAATTTGTTCCATCGATCTCTCCATGTGGCCCAACCCGAACAATTCATAAAATGAGTAAAAAAAACGGGCTTTACAAACCCTTGCAACCAACAATTTTTTTGAAATCCTGATATATGCCAAATCTCTTTTTTGTTTTTATAAAAACTGAGATAGTAATTCATATATTCTAAAAAAGTTGGCTCAACAACTAAGTCATCTTCCAATATTATAGCCGTTTCATGTTTTTGGAATATATTATTGAGCCCTTCAATTATTGAATTACCTAATCCATAATTTCTATTCCGTTTTACTAAAGTTGTATTTTTGAATCTTGAAATATCCTGAAAAACATTTCGTACCTCTTCAATGGACTTAATTTCATCATAAGTAGCGTCAGCTTTGGGTCCATCACTAAAAATATACAATTCTGATTCTTCACATAATTTACTTTTCAAAAGGGCATTCACTACTTTTTGGGTATGTATTGGACGATTATATACGAATAAAACAATTGGAGCTAAACTCATATCTTTCTTTCGAACAATTCCAAATATCTTGATGCCTGAATTCGCAATTGATACTTTTCAACTGCGCTTTTAGAAATACTCTTATTATTGAATTTTTCTATATTATTTATACCATTGTATAATGCTTTTGCCAACTGTTCATGACAAAGTTCTTTAACGAGCAATCCATTAACACCATCTTCAATAATATCAGGTATTCCTCCAATATCAAACCCAATTACTGGTGTTCCACAGCATACAGATTCAAGTGCAGTATTGGGCAAATTATCCATTAGGGATGGAATAATAAACAAATCTGCAGCATTATAAACTATTGACATCACCCTTTCATCGATCACCGTTCCTAGAGAATAAACCTTATGATTGTCTGAGAATTTTAAATCTTTGGGCTTATCCGAGCCAATCAACATAATGTTCAATTTTAAATTCCCCAACATTTCCAAAGATTTTAATAAAATGCGGAAACCTTTTCTATGATTTTCCAAACTATCAGCAACAAACAATAATGTTGGTTTATCACTTGGTATCTCTAGGAAAGTTTTAAAAAACTTTTTATCCCACAACCTAAAAATACTAGTGTTGAGTCCATATGGAATATTGTATGTTTTATATTTTCCAAAAACTTCAGAATTCATACTTTGCCCACACATCCATTTTGAAGGACCTATAATTTCAAGGTTATTTACCTTTTCAAATATTTTTAATTTCTCGTTTCTTATTTTGCCTTGGATTTTCTTTTCTAGTGAAGAAAGCTCTCTGATTTGAATCATTCCGTTTCCATCAACAATGTGTTTTTGGTTGTAGTGTTCACCAAAAGAATAAGGTGATTCGTCATGTAATGTCCAGAATATTGGTTTGTTACAATTTTTAAAAAAGGATTTATAATCAAGAAAGTCAGCTACCCAGTGGAGGTTGACAAATTGATATTTATGGTTATTTATAATTTTATCAATTCTTAAATCTGATTTTAAATTACTAAACTTCTCTAAACCATTACTCTTTCTCCAAACTAGATATTTATTGTATTCGTCTTTAATTATCAGTTTCCTTAACTTTTGTTCAAATTTTATAAAATAACTATTTGATTCCGCTACAAAATATTTATCTATAACTCTATGTTCTGCACCCTTATGATTCCTAGCTAAAAATTCTACATCAAACCCGATATCCTGAAGGCCACAAAAAAGTCGCTGAGCAGATTTACTCGCGCCACCTTTCAAGCTAGTATTCACTAAAAGGCCTCTCAAATTAACCTAATTTAAAAAGTTTGACCAACATAGCTCTTTTGTATTGTAAAGTCAAAAAATTATAATTAAACAAGAGACGAATTCCCACCAAAAAATTTGAATTATTTTTTTCCAAATACATCTTAACTGCCTTTTTATAGAAATTAATGGCGCTCTTTTTAAAGATTGGAGTTTCGTAGAGGTTATTGCTTATTGTTATAAAGGATTCTATTTTTTTATCACTAATTGGCGAAGTAGTAATAGATCCATTCCTTATTCTGCGCAAATAAATTGGATTTCTTTCAAAATATAGGTTTTCCACCTTCAATAATAATTGCCTTGTAAATAATTCATCTTCATGCAAAATATTTGGTAAAAAGCTATGGCCCTGCTTTAATATGGAACTTTTAACCGCATATAGACAAGCACTAGCAACAAATCTTCCGTTATATTCAGAAAGTTTGTAATAATTCTCACCGTTATATTGGCCTTCTTTCAAGTAATTTCTTGCATAAAACTCATCTGCTTCTGTATATGGGGAATTTAAAGAATCAAAGCACTTAGCAGTATAACAGTACATTTCCAAATTGGAAATTACATTTAATTTTAATTTGATTCTATTGATGGCATCTGGTGCAAAAAGATCATCACCATCTAAGAATAGGATCCAATCGCCCTTTGATAATTCTATTCCTTTGTTTCTTGATATACTAAGTCCAAAATTATGCTGATGAACGACTTTTATCTGACTAGTAGTTTCGGAAACTCTATCAAGGATATTCAAAGTATTGTCAGTCGAACCATCATTGATTATTATTATTTCTACATCTTGTAAGTCATTGGTAAATAAACTATTCAAAGTTTCCTCGATATAGTCTTCTAAATTAAATACTGCTATAATTATAGAAATTAACAATTAGATAAAAATTTTGTTGAAGCGATTAAAAAATGAATACCCTAAAAATAAAATAAAATTTGATTTTAAATCGCTCCATTTTCCTTTGCTCTCAAATAGAATTGCATTTATTAAGTTTGTTCTTTCGTTTCTTAATCCAAGTTTTTTAAATTCAAGAATTTTGGAAACTGTTTTAATCTGTATTTTCTTCCATTCACTTTTATTCTCTGAAAAAAAATCTTTGTGTTTTAATATTACTCGGGCCGCTGGGATTGAGGCTACATTATCCAAAATCGTAGAATTAAATTGGTGAACCTTATAATAAGCATGGCAAAAGTCAGAAGAAACTATTTTGTAGCCATTCCTCAATATTCTAATCCACAATTCATAATCTTCAGCATTTGCCAAAAGTTTGCTTTCATCAAAACCATTTAAATCATTTAGCATCCTTTTACTGCAAATTACTGTACTTAGAGGTATAATATTTCCGATTCCAAATCTTAACCTGTCATCATTTATCTTATATGATTTATTCTCAATCCAATCTTTTTTGCCCATAATATTATTTTTCTCATCCACCACATACATCTGAGAAAATATCATATCCGCATTATGTTGTAGTATCGATGAAATTGAATTTTGAATGAATTCATTGTCCCAATAATCATCTGCATCTAAAAATGCAATATAATCTCCTTTTGCAATAGAAATACCTTTGTTCCTTGCGGCTCCCTGCTTTTGATTCTCTTGATAAATATATTTTACTCTTGCATCCTTTTCCGCAATTCGTTCAATAATTTCTTTTGTTGAATCGGTACTACCGTCATCGATAATTATAACTTCGAGTATGCTGAAAGTTTGATTTAATGCTGACTCAGTTGATTTACTGATAAAATTTTCAGCTTGGTAGGCGGGGATAATAACGCTAACTCTCTGGTTATTCAAAATGAATCACCTTTGCTAGTTTTTTACAAAATTTATAAAGTACAGATTCTCTCATGCTTAAATTGCTCCATTCAGTAGTACTATTTATTGTTTTACAAATTGATTTTAATTGTTCTTTTAAATATATTGGGTGATTTAATATCATCCACACTTTCATATTAAAATTAATTCTATTTTTTTTATTGTCATCTAAACTATTGTAAACACCCATATCCGAAACAGTCCATACTGACATTCTCTCTTTAAAACAAAATCCCTTTCCTGTGGCTAAAATATTTGCTTGCATTATCCAATCCTGGCTATATTGACTATACTTTTTAGATAATTTTATTTTTTTAATGCTGCCCCTACGAAAAAACAATGAAGATGTATGAAAAGGAGGACCAAAAAGAGCGTTATATAATCTAACTGTGCGGTTTGGTACATTTGGATTTTTAAATGGAGTGAAATTACCAATTATTTCTTCAGTTTTATCAGAAATTATAACTGTCTCATTCCCGCAAAGCACATAATCTATATGTTTTTCAAGAAAATTAAATTGCTTTTGTAATTTTTCTTTATCAATCCAAAAATCATCACCCTCACACATTGCAATATATTTTCCATCGCATTCATCAATCATCCTATTAATCAAATATGAAGGATCCTTAAAATACATCCTCTCTAATGGCCTTATTAATTTGACTTTTTTGTTTTTTTCTGAATTATTTACATACTTTCTTACTATATCCGCTGTATCATCTGTGGAACAATCATCGTGCACTATTATTTCAATCGGAACATTTATAACTTGATTCAAAAAACTGTCTAAAGCTCTTCCTATAACTTCACTTTGGTTATAAGTTGGACAAAATATTGAAATTATAGGTTTCATGTTTTTGAAAAAATTATAAATACAATTGAAAGCTACCTACACCACTTTTCCCAAATCCATTTCCATTATAAAAGACATCAAAACAACCTAATAAGTCATTTTTTATTAGAGAAGTATATTCACACATTATTGAATTCCAATTTGTTCTCTTAAAATTCTTACTGATTTCATTTATACCTTGATTCCAAATAATTCCATCATGAGAAGTTGAAAGTACAATATTATACCCAGCGTTCAAATTGTTTCTGTAATCAGTTAGCAATCTATTTGAATGTAACATATAATACAAATTTTCATGTTTCCAAACAAACGGCCTACCGATTGCTTCTACTTCAGATTCCTTAAAATCAATACAAATTTGGTTATTCCTTTGCCAATCTATTCCATTTTCGGAAAATGCTGTTTTAACAATGTAAATAGGTTCATTAATGTTATTTATCAATTTTGTATCTACACATGATAAATACCACATTCTCCAACCATATTCTTCTTGCATTACAAAGGGCTGTGCAACCCAAATATTATCCAAATTAGATCTATCCATTATTGGCCCTCTGAAAACCCGGTTAAAAGTCTCTCCATTGTCTTTGCTAACAGCTAACCCAATTCCTAATCGATAATCAACCGTTGACCCAATATTCCAACCTGTATAATACATCCACAACTCATTCTCCCTTTTTATGAAACAAGAGGGCATTACACCGGAATCATCAAAATCACCATTTTGCCCTAATGACATCAAAGGTTGATCACTAAATTGAATGATTTCATATGTATTTGATTTTAAATCAACATAACTTGGCAAAGATCTACCAGCAAAATCTCTTGTCGCAAAAAACACTCTGGTAGTTCCAATATTCAAATTAATCGCATAGGGCACCTGAACATGAGAACACGACCAGTTTCCCTTCGTTTTATGCTCAAATATTATTCCTTTGTCTATAACCTTCATTTGTATATTTCATTAGACTGTTTAACTTGTTTTTTTGCTGGGCTACCTAGATAAAAACCATTTTCATCTGTGTCAGCTGTTACAAGAGAACCCATCGCTATCAAACAACTCTTTCCTATTGTTGTATAATCCCGAATTGTCGCATTAACACCGATCCAAGCGTTTTCTCTAATAAGACAATGTCCAGAAACAACGACATGAGAGGTGATAAATACATTATCTTCTATTTTGCCATGATGGCCTATATGATTTCCACTCCACAAAACTACATTATTTCCTATTTCAGTAAACGGCTGAATAGTATTATCTTCCAAAATGAAACAATTCTCACCTATTTTGTTATGACAAATAGTAGCTCTTGATGAAATATAACTAATAAAATTATATCCCTTTTCTTTTCCATTTAAATAAATCCTTTTACGTATTAAATTCATTGACTTACCTGTCATCGGTGCGAACAAAAAATATTCATTCGGCGGGAAATAGGACTCCAAAGCTTCAAAAGGAACTACTGGATATTCAGTCGCTGAATTTCGCGGCTTGAAAATATCTACACTACAATATTCTTTTTCAACTGTGAAGCCAATTACTTCATAAATTGAGTCGTTCGTTAGATAATAATGCGCCAATTCTGCAGTGTCATTTAATCCAAAAATTATTACTTTATCCATATGTGAATATCTTTATTCAAGTTTATATTTTTCTAAAAATCCCATTATTTCATGAGTACTATTAAACATTAAAATATCGATTATTGAAAGATTTTGTACAAATTTATTTCCTGTTTGCATGTAAAAAATCTCATTTGATTTTAAAAATGATAGTTTGATTTTAAATCTTAAAAAATCTCCTGAATCGTATAATTCTTTGCCACCAATCGGGTTAATGTAATGACTTGCTTTTTCCAAATTGCAAATATCTAATATTCGAGCTGTGCTTTTCAGGTGTTTATTATCTAAATCACTTGATAACAAAAAAATCTTTTCGCCTAATTGCAGATAATCACAAATACATTTAATTAAAGTTATATTAAAATCAGATATATTTATAAAAGAATCATTAAAGCAATTTTCAATTAATGGATATACCCTATTAAAATATGGAGCTCTCTTGTAACTATAATAGATTGTTTGAAGCATTTTAGTTCTCCACTTTCCATTATAATCTACTTTAATTTCATTAATTAGTTTATTTTGACTTGCATCTAACAAGGGTACTGTGATTAAATTCTTTTGTCCATTCACTAATATATAATTTCTATTAACCCATCCTCTATTTATATAGTTCACATCATTATAAAAAACAAATACATCAACGGCATTTATCAATTGAAAATATCCGATATATGGTAAAAAATACGGCTGCATTATAGCAATAGTCCTATTGGTTATTAATGACATTGATTATTTTTTCAATTGTTGGGAGTTCTAAATTAAAAAATCCCGGTAATGTTAGTATTCTAGATGCAATATCCTCGGAAACCGCACACTTAATATTATTTACATAATTTAAATGATTCAGTGATGGGTAAAAATACCTTCTTGGTGAAATATTTATAGTGTTTAATTGAGAAATTTTTTTTATTAATTTGTCATTATCAGAAATTAGAATTTGATTGTATGCAAAATTCCAAATTGACTCGTCTCTTATTCTGAATTTTTTAAATTCAGGATTTATTTGTTCTTGATATAAATAATAAACCTTAGAGCGACTTTTCAATATTTCTTCAAAATATGGTAATACCGTCAAACCCATTGCTGCCTGTAATTCACTCATTTTACCATTTATTCCAACACCTTGAAAATAAGTTGGTCCTTTATGTCCAAAATTGTGTGAATAAAAAACCTTTTCGTATAAATCTTCATTATTTACAAAAGCAGCCCCCCCTTCTCCAGTGTGAAATACCTTTGTCGCGTGAAAAGAACACGTACTTATATCCCCCCAATCAAAAATCGATTTCCCTTTATATTTCACCCCAAAACAATGAGCCGCATCGTAGACAACATATAAATTGTGTTTTTTAGCGATTCGCTCGATTTCTTCAACATTACATGGATTTCCGAATACATGAGTTGCAAGAATACAAGTAGTTTTTTCTGTAATCGCTTCCTCAATTTTTGTTTCATCAATCGTCCAATATACAGGGTCTATATCCACAAAAACCGGAGTGCAACCCTCCCAAACAATAGTACTTGTTGTTGCTACGTAACTAAATGGAGTTGTTATTATTTCACCACCTCCACCTAACAACTTTATAGCAATTTGCAAGGGTATGGTGCCATTATTCATGGCAATTGGTTTTGCCCTTGAACCTAAATATTGTTGAATCTTTGATTCTAACTCCAAAACTAACTCCCCGCGATTCGTTAGCCACTCGTTGTCGTAAGCTCTTTTTACTTGTGCCACATACTCTTCAAGTGGGGGTAAGAAGGGTTTGGTTACTGGGATTGTTTTATCCATTCAAATGTGTGTCTAATTTGTCCAACTTCGCGGCCCATCCAAGATCCGATTGGTCGTTTTTCAGGTAATATTTCGATTTGTAAACATTCAGAATCTTGAAAGAATGTTAAATATCCATTGGATTCTGCATAGTTAATTACAATCAATTCCAATATATAACTACCATCATTAAAAAATCCATTTGGAATTACCATGGAGATTTCGTGCAGGCCTAATTCTAGTTTTACATTCGCTTGACTACTTGTTGTAACTAAAAAATAATCACCTATTTCATTTTTAAACTTTAAATTAAAATAGGTATTTCCGTTATAAGATTTATTGTTAAAATTAAATTTGAAAATTATCTCTTGGTCACGATAAATTTCTGAATCTAGCTTATTCGTGTTAGATACTTTTATCTTTTTAAGTTCAAAAAACTCATGTTCATAATCAAAGGTTCTTTCGTTTGAATTGATACTAGAGTCAGTTAAATACCGTTTAATAATACTACCCGTATCTCCCATTTCTTTTATGGTTCCGTTCTCCATAAAAATCGCAGATGTACAGAGTGCATTTATCGATGCCATATTATGACTAACAAACAAAACTGTTCTGCCACCTCCCGCACTCACTTCTTTCATCTTCCCAATGGCTTTCTTCTGAAACTCAGCATCACCAACCGCCAAAACCTCATCTACCACCAAAATTTCCGGATCTAAAAAAGCTGCAACCGCAAAACCTAATCGCACTGTCATTCCAGAACTATAACGCTTTGTGGGAGTATCAATGTACATCTCACAGCCAGAAAAGTCCACTATCTCATCAAACTTACTTTGGATTTCCTTTTTAGTCATCCCCAAAATAGCCCCATTTAGGAAAATATTTTCTCTACCCGTTAATTCTGGATGAAAACCTGTACCCACTTCCAATAAAGAAGCCATACGTCCCGCACTTTTGATGCTTCCAGTTGTTGGAGAGGTTATGCGACTTAATAATTTCAATAGGGTTGATTTACCAGCACCATTCTTGCCTATTATTCCTAATACTTCTCCGCGTTTTACCTCAAAGTTGATATCTTTAAGAGCCCAAACAAACTCGGATTTTTCTTTAGAAGTTCGATCATTAGTCTGACCTATTTTTAAAAACGGATCCTCTTGATCTAATATTTTAGTCTTCCAAAATCTCTGCACATCCCCACCGAAAGTTCCCGTTCCTACGGTACCTAAACGATAGAGTTTGGAAACATTTTCTACGCTTAATATTACTTCACTCATTTTATATCGTATCCATAAAGGACTTCTCAACGCGGTTAAAGACAAACAAACCCAAAATATATACCACTACCGAAAACACCACCGTATACAATAACCCCCAAATATTAATACTTCCGGCTCCTAAAAATCCTACACGAAACACGTCGAATATACTTGTAAGCGGATTGGCATAAATCATCCATTGTTTCTCCGGGGAAATTTTCTCTAAGAACATACTCGTCGGATAAATTACTGGTGTTACATACATCGACAATCCCACTGCAAATCCCATTAATTGCGAAAAGTCGCGATATTTGGTGGTCATCGAACTCACAATCATACCCAACCCCATCGAAATCAGCGCCATTAAAACAATAAGGCCTGGCAACGCCAATGCCCACAAATTAATTTTGGGTAATAAACCCATAATGGTGATGAAAACCAACATCAACAATAATTTAATTCCAAATTGAAACAAATTAGAAGCGGTTATTGAAAGCGGCACAATTGCTCTAGGGAAATAAACCTTCCCAAAAATCCCTTGATTGGCACTAAACGTATTCGACGTTCCGTTCAATGAAGACGAAAAATAGCTCCATAATACGTTTCCACACAATACAAACAAAAAGTAGGGTGTGCCATCGGATGGTAATTCCGCCAAACGACCGAATACCCAATACTGCGTAAATGATGCCAATAATGGCGAAATGAAATACCAAAGTGGACCTAATACGGTTTGCTTGTACACAGAAACGATGTCTCTACGTATAAATAGCATGAGCAAATCACGATATTGGTAAATTTCCCTAAAGTTGAGCTTAAATTTCGAGCGCTCGGGTGAGATTTCGAAGAGCCAATTAGAGTCGTCTTTCAATGATTTTTTTTTATATTTTATCTGTCGATAAAATGTTAATAGTTGAAACTTCATAAAGTCCAAGTTTAGGATTTATTAGTGTAGATATAAAACCTTTTTTGTAATGTTCTTTATAAAAAATTGCTAACTCATTTAAACTATTTGAATCACTTAACAGCAACATTGTTGTACCACTACCAATTTCAGCAATGCTTTTTACAGGACTCTGAATTTTAATATTGTTTATAAAATTCTTTGAATCCAATGGAAAAGGAGGGGATAATAATTCGAAGTTAACGATACCACCATAATTTGAAAACTTCTTTCCTTCTAAATTAGCCTCATAGAATAACTTAGTCAATTTAGCTGCATCTTTTCGAAGCTTGTGTTGTGCTTCAATTTCACTATATGAATTAATCGAAAGTAAACCGAAAAAAACAAAAAGTAAAAATTTACTCACACCTCTTTCATTTAACCTGTATAATTGAAAAAATAAAACAGAAATTAAAGGTGCAAAGTATAATCTCGTGTAATAATATCTTTGAATCCATCCGTAGTAAATAACGATCAATACTATTAAAGAAACACTAACAACATAAGGCAAAAAAATTTGTTTATTCCTTTTTACAGATACAAACAAAACAACAATCAATAATAGCGAAAATGAAATTAATCTAGGCGACAAAAGATAAAGTATGCTGTCTTTTACAGTTCTTAAACGAGTTTTTATTGGAATTCGTTGTGTAATTTTTCCAATTGAAATTTGCACTTTGGGTATTATTGTGTCTATTTTTTCCCAATATAATCCTTTCGAAATTAAATTTAAATCATTATTGGACAATCCAGATGCATTTAATATATCTTGATTCGATGTTTTCCGGAAATATTTAGAATAACCATAATCAAAAATTTTAATCAATTTAAAGTGATTATCAAACCAAGTATCATATGTTGTTTTAGTTGGAGCTGTTTTCTGATATAATTCAACACAACCAATAGTCGTAATGAAAACAAATAAAACATTAAAAAATAGAAATCGACTTTTCGTTTCTATTGCGTGTGCACGACTATAAATGCTGAAGTATAAAATTGGCAACAATAAAATAAAACAAACCAAAAACATTTGAAATCTTAAACCGTAACCGATAAAAATAAAAATAAAAATAAAAATAATTGACTTTTTTGTTTTGTTTTTAAAATACTCCGAAATTTCTATAACTGTTATGAGTGAGTATATGCCTGCTGTATTGGTATTTTGAACCCTTAAAAGTAGTGGTAAGAACATCAAACAAGTAATAATTATCTCTAGGCCAACCTGTAATTTCGTTTTTTCTTGTTTTTGAGAAAATAAATAATTTATACAATAAATCAAAGCGAACGAAATAAAACCAAGATGTGCAAAATCATATTTATACCAACCCCAATTTTTAACACTTGGGAAGTTTATGATTGAATATGACAATGCATATTTAATATGTTTTAAATTAGAATTCGGCTCATCAAACCACAATAAACCTTCAATTGTCGACTTATAAATCAAATCATCCATTGTATCATAAAATGAACCACAATAAAATAACAATATTAGAATAAAACTAATTCCTAAAACAAAAGCTGTTAATTGATTAATAAACTTAAATCTCAACAATATATTTAATTACTTCATTCACATCAACCCCAACCCACATGGGTAATCTTACCAAACAATCTGTGTATTTATCGCTTTCACGCAATTCACGGCTTTCGTGTTTTTCTTGATAATACGGACTCTTGTGCAAACTTTGGTAATGGAATACCGCGTGTATGTTGTTTTCCTTTAAGGATGCAATTAGATGATCGCGGAATTCTAGACTTGGACATACCAAATAAAACATGTGGGCGTTGTTAGTCGCATAGTCGGGTATTTGGGGCAAACCGACATGTCTTTTACTTGCCCAGTTGCTTAGACCGTCGAAATAGCTATTCCAAATTGCTTTGCGGGCGTTTTGAATAGTATCAAGTTCTTCCAGTTGCGCCCAAAGGAAAGCGGCTGTAATTTCTGAGGGAAGAAAAGAACTTCCTATATCGACCCAGCCGTATTTATCGACTTCCCCCCGAAAAAAGGAAGAGCGATTGGTTCCTTTTTCCCAAATGATTTCTGCACGATGTATGAAGCGTTCGTCGTTTACCGCCAACATTCCGCCTTCACCGGATATAATGTTTTTGGTTTCGTGAAAGGAAAAAGCAGCCAAATGACCAATCGAGCCGAGTGCCTTTTGAGTGCCATCAGAGAAAGTATAAAAACTATCGATGGCTTGAGCGGCATCTTCTACCACATAGAGATTGTATTTACCTGCAAGCTCCATGATTTTCTCCATATCGCAGGCAATTCCCGCATAATGTACCGGCACAATGGCTTTGGTTTTGGACGTTATAAGGGATTCAATTTTATCCGCATCGATGTTGGGGTTGGTAGCCATCGAATCCGCAAATACTATTCTGGCGCCCCTCAACACGAAGGCATTAGCGGTGCTCACAAATGTATAGGAAGGCATGATAACCTCATCGCCGGGTTGAATGTCGCAAAGAATAGCCGCCATTTCTAGCGCATCGGTGCAAGAGGAAGTTAATAAGGACTTTTTAAATCCGTACCGTTCTTCAAAAAACGTTTGGCATTTTTGAGTGAATATTCCGTTACCAGAAATCTTTCCCGTATTTACAGCTTCGTACATGTAATGTACTTCTTTGCCTGTGAGATGGGGTTTATTAAAGGGGATCAATTTACTTTTTAATTAATTGTAATTACTCTACTTAGGGAATTGATCATGTCGTGACCGTCCCATTGAAAACTAAAATCCATAGTTCTACCAATAGGCACAACACGGTCCAAGCCTAAAGGAGTCGACTCAACAATCCACTGCTCTAATTCAAATCGAGTAAAACCATAATAACCCACTGTTTGTAACTTCCTATTCAGAACAGTATGTATTTCGTTTAGCGAGGATAAAGTAAATTCATTAAAATAACCACCAACACAACGGTATGACTGTATCTCTTCTCTATTCGCATTTGATTTATTATTTACCCTCCAAACTGTATTGTTACCAGAAACGTTTAATTGCACATCAAATTTTGAAATAGCCTGAGCGTAGTAAGTGGTTAGTTTATCAACAGCAGTAATATGTTGTATTTCATATTTTTTATCTGAAATAATTTGATCCAACATTTTCCAAAATTGATTTTTGGCTTTTTCAACACTACTATTATCACCAACCCAAAACAGTGCCTGAGGAGATGTACACGCATTTTGATCAAACAAATAGGTGTCGTTATAAAAATCTTCTGCCAACTTCAACTTGTTTGCAGAATGTAAATATTCACTGGCGCGTATTACGGCAATGGAATATCGATCAGAAAAAGTTATTTCTGTAGATTTGGCTGGAATTGGTGCCTGCCGAATTTCCTCAATGGTTCGGTCACCACCCCAAATAATACGTACATCGCAAAAACTAGAAAAGAATTCAGTAGCAAGATTATCCCTACTGTAACGAACTAAATATACTCTAGAGGCTAATTGAGCTTGATATTTGGATTGGTTAAGTACATATACCAAGGCATTCACAATTATTTGAACTTGAGGAAAAGTCTTGGATGGAACACGAACAATATTTACATTGCCGGTAATCATTCCTGCAAGCAAGCTATAAGCAAAATTCACAGGAACATTACTAGGAGTAATATGAAATACTACGCCTCTTCCAACATTAATAAAAGAATCTTTTGAAAATTCCCTTTTGGTTTTGTTAAGATTAGACCGTCTACAGTAGAAAGCAAAAGTAGCAACGTCCGGATAGTGTTTAACCTGTGGATCCTGAAAAATATAGGAAGATACATCCGAAAAAAAATCCAAAACCACATCAGCATATACAGAATAGGGTGCTTTATTGATTAAAGAATCAACTTCCTCAAAAGTCTCTCCAACTAAAAAATCAACGTTATCTAAATTTGTCTTCATAGGTATCGCTGCATCCCCTGATTTCGGCATTTTTTAGTCTGCCTTTAATTTTAAAAAACTTGCCTTTTCTACCACATTCGCACGAATCTTCTCCATTAATCACACCCATATCCTCTGTAAGCAATGACTGACCTGGATAACTAACTGGCAATAATGACAACACCTGGATAATGCCTTCTTCCCCGAAGCCGCAAGCCGAAAAATCCTTGGGATTTCGAATTACAATATCCGAATATTCGGACGTGTGTAAATATCCTTTCTCGCACTCTACATGAATTGTACCTGTCTGTTCAACCATTCCATAGTAATCATGAACCCGCGAAATAGAACATACATCTTTTAATTGTTGTTTAAAGGTTTCCGAATCTACCGCTTCATCTAAAAGTTTTTTCCATCCGCCACCGTGGATTAATACGGCATTAGATAAATCAATCTTGTCTGAAATATTGATCAATTCTTTGTAAAAGTGCTGATAAACAATAAAAGTAAATCCAAATAAAAAAACGGTTCTATGAGCATTTTCCTCCAAAAATTGAACAATTCCGTCTAGATTTAAACTCATATCATTATTTAGCGCAAAGATTCGTTTAGAAGCAAACAATGAAAATCCTGTAATTCCCGCAGATCGTGCCGAAAATTGGTTCCGATTTTTAATGGTATCCTCACAATCAATTATTATCATTGGAGCACGACTGCTTCCTAAAAAACTTGAAACTATTTTACCTAAAATTCTTGATTGTAAAGTAGATGTCTGCCTATCTAAAAATATTTTGGACACTGACTGACCGGTAGTTCCGGAAGATGTCATTGTCTTTACTACCAATTCTCTCGGTACACTTAATAAATCAAACATCTTAAATAGTCGAACCGGTATATAAGGGAAATCTTCAATACGATTTACTTTCTCAGGAAGATAATTTATAGCCACCATCATCCGTCTAAATTCCTCAGATTCCTGTATATGAATTTGAAAAAGTTTCTTGAGTTTTTTTACAAAGAAATCCTGTTTTTCAACTTCAGAAAGCGAATACAATGACAAATCCGGTAGGCTATACAGTAATTCTGTTTCCATGATTACCCTGGTAATTTAGAATATTGGGTTTTACCTGCACTGGTTTTAGGTATTGAGTCTACAATGCTAATGTGAAAAGCAGAGGGATGAATTCCTATTTTTTTGTACAAAAAATCTTTCACTGTTTCAATGAGATTAGGTTCTATAAGAAAAACCTGCAACCCGTTATCTTGGCCCTTACAGGCAGAATCAATTCCTTGTTCTTTTAACAATAATTCAACCTCATCCAAATTAATTCTGTTTCCAAAAATTTTTATAAATCGCTTTATTCGTCCTACAATAAAATAATATCCGTCGGCATCCACAACGGCAATATCGCCCGTTTTCAAAACACCTTGATTAATGTTCCCCAACGACAAGTCTTGATGGTTTTCTGCATAACCCATCATTACATTTTCACCCAAATAAACCAGCTCTCCTGGATGATTTATCGCTTCAATATTGAAGCCTTGTTCATCAATTATTTGAAAAATTCCACCTGGTATCGGTTTTCCTATACTTCCCAGTTTATCGGGTAATTGTTGAGGTGAAAGATAGGACAAACGAGCCGTACCTTCGGTTTGACCATACATGACAAAAAATTTAATCCCGCGTTCCACAGAAAGTTTATGGAAGAAATCAATTAACTCATCCGATAGCTTTCCACCGGCTTGTGTTATAGTTTTTAACGACGGTAGTTCCGATTGAAGCAATCTAAATTTCTTCAGTATTTCAAACGTATAGGGAACACCCGATAAAGACGTTACCTGATACTGCCTGAATAAATCCCAAAACTTTCTTTGAGTAATACTCTCATTCGTTATTAATACAGAACCACCGGCATACAAATGACTATTTATTATGGATAACCCAAAAGAATATTGTATGGGTAAACTACTTATGGCCCGTTCGGAAGTAGATAACTCTAAATATTGAGCAATTGAACGCGCATTGGAAATTAAATTATTATACGATAATCGAACCAATTTGGGACTTCCTGTTGTTCCCGACGTAGACAATAAGATGGCTAATTCTGGATGCAGAGAAATGGGATTAGCCATTGAATTTCTTAATAAGATATAATCGCCCAACGCTTGATCCATTGCATATTCCTCTAAGACTATTTCAGATAGTTTCGGTTTAAAAATATATTCCGGTTTATAGGTTGATATTATCGTCTGCAACAACGTTGTATCTTTTCCAAATTCCATCAATATGGGAACTATCTCGCAACGAATACAATGGATGTAAAAAGAAACCATTTCAATTTGATTTTCACATAAAATTAGGACCAAGGATCGCTTGGATATATGCGAAAAAAGTTCCTTTCCCTGATTATAAATGGAAGAAATGGAAATCACATTTCCTTGTTCGTCAATTAACGACGAATTTTCATGAAATAATGTTTCGATTTTATTCAATTTATAGAATATCTTCGGGTGCAATAAGTGAGTCTTGTAAAAGGGCTTTGTTCACTTTTTTGCCCAGATACTGATCCCATTCACAAACACTAATCCCCGTTCCTGGTCGCTTTGCGCCCATATTTAATTCGCTGAGAACATCACCCGCTTGTAGCGATTGTGTGACAATTAAACTTCTACGCATTTTTTCTCGCTGAGCCAATTCCTCATTCGGAACCTGTCTTTCAAAACTGCCCAAAGCATGATAAACAGTTTTAATACCCGTTACAAGTTGTTGCAATTCATCTCGTTCAATAGCCATTTGGTTGTCCATTCCTATGATTGTATTATCCAAGGTTACGTGTTTTTCAACCACACAAGCACCTAAAGCAATAGAGGCTATGGCAACTTCCGTTCCTAACGTATGATCTGAATACCCAACTGAATACTGTGGAAATAGTTGCTGCAATGTTTTTAAATTATGTAAATGAACCAGCTCTGATTTTACCGGATAGATAGAAACACAATGCAAAATGCAAACATTTTTTGCACCTGCGGTATCCAACACCTGAACCGCCTTGATGATTTCTTCAATGTCGGCCATTCCGGTAGACAATATTATAGCGCTCTTCGTGGTTGCTAAGAATTGCAAATAATGATAGTTATTAATATCCATGGAGGCTACTTTTATAAAAGGCACATTACATTCCTCTAATAAAAACTTCGCCTCTTCATTAGAATAAGGGGTGGATGCAAAATCTATATTAATTTGACAACAGTATTCTGCCAATTCCTTTAACTGTTGCTCGCCCAAGGAGAATTTCTTTACAAAGCGTTTGGCGATGGGATTTTCTTTGTAATAATCATTGGAATACAATGTATGTTCGGACCAAGATTGAAATTTAACACAATCCCCACCGCATTCCTTTACCATGTCAATCATCGATTTTGCTTTCGCTACATCTCCAAAATGACTGGTATTAAGTTCTGCGATAAAATATGGGGGTAGATTTTCTCCTATTTCTCGTTTATTATTAAGTACAATTTTCATTTTTTCTATTGCTTAATTGGACTAACAATCATTTCTTTTAAAAAAATCTCCCTATCCAAAAATGGAAACTGATCTTCCAAAGGCCTTCGTACCATTTTACGATTTACATCTCTAGCCGTACCAACCTCAATATAAGACTGATCTTCTCTACACATTATTTCACACAAAACAGGACCATCCATTTCGGTTAATAATTGTAACGAAGATTCCAAGGCATCCTTTTTATCTATGCACATGTAACCAAAACCAAAAGCCGTGGCTACATCTTTAAAATTTGGACAACTTACACCATTGGCAGGGTCAGTTCCTATGGTTCTGCCTCTAAATAATTCCGATTGTCTCCTGCGAATAATCCCATAAACATCGTTATTAATTACCAAAACTTTAACAGGAATATTGTTGTGTTTTAATGTTTGAAACTCCTGTAAATTCATCATAATCGAACCATCTCCAACCACTACAAATACAGGATCTACGGATGCAAAATGAACACCAATGGATGCAGGTAATGCAAAACCCATAGCCCCTTGCGAAATTGGATGAATGGCCCGTTGCCCAGATCCAAATTTCAAATTTGTAGGTAAAATCACTTCGATAAATCCCGAATCCGTCACCACCGAACATTTTTCAGGCAGCACATGAGATAATACCTCCGCCAATTCATACAAATCAATCTTAGTTGAATTTGTAAATGAATCTTCCACACCACCAAACAACTGTTTCCAATGCAAACAAGTTTCAACCCAATCAGAATTATTTCCACGGATCGATGTTAAATTAATTTCTTTTAAAAACAAACCAACATCCGAATGAATAAAATTATGGATAGTTATGGACTTTTTTTGATGCTCTTCAGCATCAATATCCACAACAATTACCTTAGCTTCTCTCGCAAAATCACAATAATCTACTCCCGTAGAATAAGAAGATAATCGATTGCCCAACACCAAGACTAAATCCGAATTCTGTATACAAAAATTTCCAGCTCTGCTTGCCCCCATAGACCCAATGGATCCAATAGACAAACGATGTTTACTACCATATACATCCGGTGCAGAATTAGAATAAACCAACGGAATATTATTCTTTTCTACAAATTCAATAAGCAATGCCTCGGCTTTAGCAGTTCGAACGCCAGAGCCAATCAAAACGACCGGCCTTTCGGCAGAATCTAAAGCAGTAACAACCTCTTGTAATGTGTTATTTAACGGTTTAAGTACAGAAACAGGAATTTCTTTGAATGATTCATTCCCTGCTTCTACATTCACCTTTGCACTTTGCAAATCCAAGGGAATATCCAACCAAACGGGACCAGGTCTCCCCTCTGTTGCATAATACAATGCCTTCTCCAACTCTTCCACAATATCCTCTGGTTTGTGAAGCATGGCTGCGTATTTAGTTATGGTTTTTATCATTGGAATGATATCCGCCTCTTGTTGCCCAAACGTTCTAATCTTCATTCCGGTATAGTTGGTTGTTTCATGCAAAATATTTTGACCGGAAATAAAAATACAGGGAATATTATCCTGCCAAGCAGACAGCACCCCAGTAATTGCGTTTGTACTCGCACATCCAGTTGAAACCAAACAAGCCCCTATTTTACCAGAATATTGCGCATAGGATACCGCTGCAAACGCAGCTGATTGCTCGTGATGAACCGCTACATTTTTTATAATTCCATGTTTTGCAACGGCATCGGTAAGAAATAAGGCGCCTCTGCCTGAAACCGAAAATAACGTATCAGTTCCCCGATTGTATATAGTTTCAATTATATAATCTGCTACCCGCATTTATTGTGGTTTAAAATAATTCAAAACGTCCGGTAACGCTACTATAAAATCCGCTCTGCATGCAGGTTCACCCGACACAAAACTTTCCACTGATCCTTTTGCTATACCACGTTTAAACGAATCCAGCCGAGCATGTACTTCTAACTGGTCACCTGGAATTATTTTTTTACGAAACTTCACATTTTCAATACTCACAAAATTGGTTTTCTTTCCGCGGTGTTCGTCCAAGGTTAAAAATGTCATAATAAACGTTTGAACCAAGGATTCAATTTGTATAAATCCAGGAACACTGGGCTCATCTTCGAAATGCGCCGGAAAAAACCATTCATTGTAAGTGAAACTTTTAATCCCTTTAGCAGAAACACCAGGAATTACATCGTAAATTTTATCAACAAACAGCAAAGGATACCTATTTTGCTGACAGGCTTTAATGCCATTAATATCAAACGATAACCCGTTATCCATGAGATTGTCAATCTTCAAAAGAAACGGAATATTTGCCCAAAATCTCTATGCCTTTTTCAAAACTTGAAAAATCAATGATATCATCAATTTCCATCTCAATAGAAAATGCCTCTTCTAAATTTGCCATTAATCCCATGTGGCCTACACTATCCCATTCTTGAATGTCTTGATATTTTAACCCTGACAATTGCTGTTCTTCAATACCAAACGATTCTTGGAACACTTTTTTGTACAATTCTTGATTTTTCATATTATATTTTGTATAGTAAATTTAAATATTTGTGAAAATATAATCACTTTTAATTATATCATATCCCAGATGCTTATGTATTCTTTCTGCACCCAAATTATTACTTGAATACACCGATTTGTGAGAAACGACTTCATTCATTAACGAATGCATAAGTTGAAAATAATTTAAATATATGCCAAATCCTCGGTTTTTATATTCCTTAAAAACACCCGCTAAATGACTTACGGATTTTTTCAATTCCATTTTCCATAAAAAAAACCCTATTTCATGCCCCCTAAATTTTAAATAAAAAAGCTTTGCTCCTGATGCGATTTCGTCTGTTATTAAACCTTTATAACGTCTCGACGCAACCGTTTTTCCAAATTCAGGGTTTAAAGCTATTCTGTCTGTTTCAAAAATATCCTCATCCAACCTCTCAAACAATTGACTTATTTCTGAATCTAAAATTTGTACATATTCAATTTCTTTACTCATCCTTAATTCAATATTAGACAACTCCGGTAATTGTGACTTGCTAAACTGTGTTGAATATAATATTTCATTAAACTTTAAACCGAAATTTTGAAGCTCGTGTATAAATTCAGGTTTGTTTACAGGTAATTTTACAACTAAGTATTCATAATTTAACGAGGCTAATGAGTTTATAACCTCCCCTAAACTATCATTCTTTTCAACCTCTATCTCTAGAGTTAGTAATCCTAAATTTCGTTTTTCCCAAATTGCTTCTGTTATTTTCAAAATCGTTTAAATTTTCTTTTCTATAATATATAGTGGTCTCTGTTTAACAGTTTCAAACGTTTTTGCCAAATAAAGACTTAAAATTCCTATCGTTAAAAGAATAATCCCGCTCAAAAACCATATTGAAAAAATTAGTGAAGTAAAACCAGGTTGATTAATGGTCCCTATTAAATAAAAATAGATATTGTAAAAAGCAAAAACAAGCGAAGAACATGAAATTAATAAACCTAAAAATATCGACATTTTCAATGGTTTGTCCGAATAGGCAACTAGTATATCTAAAGATAATGAAAACAATTTAAAAAAATCATAACTAGAATCTCCCTCAAAACGCTCGCTGTGCTCTACCGTTACTGTCGTTTTATTAAATCCAACCCAATAAACCATCGGCGTGAATATCCGAAATGGTTCTCTAATCTTTCTTACTTGTTCAACTACTTGTTTACTATATATCCCAAAATTCGCTATGCTTGAATCTCGTTTATATCCTGATAAAAAACTAAAAACACGATTAAATTGCTTGCTAAAAAAAACTTTTATTAGCGTATCTTTCCTTAACGATCTTTGAGCAAATACTATATCATAACCATCTAGCGCCTTTTTATATAATTTAACAATTTCTTCTGGTTGATCTTGTAAATCACAATCCATTACAATTATCCAGTCACCTGTCAAATAGTCTAATCCCGCAGTAATTGCGTTATGCTGCCCAAAATTACGACTCAATTTAATGCCTTTAATAAAATTAAAATCTTTTGATAATTCCTCTATAACCGACCATGAGTCCCACGGACAGCCGTCGTCTATAAGAATCACCTCAAAGGAATCGGTTATTTCTCTCAGAGATTTCTCCAATCGAAGCACCAATTCGGGCAGAATCTTAGGTGCTTTATAAACAGGAGAAACTACGGAAATATGCAAATCTTTAATTCTTACTTTTTAAATACCAATCGACAAATCGCTGAACGCCTTCTTTAACAGTTGTCTGTGGTCTAAAATTGACATACTCCTCAAGTTTAGATACATCCGCATGAGTTGCGGGTACATCTCCCGCTTGAATATCCATAAAATTCTTCTTGGCCGTTTTGCCTAACGCTTTTTCAAGGGCTTCGATATAGGCCATCAGCTCTACAGGTGCGGAGTTGCCGATGTTGAAAATTTGGGCCGGAGCGTTTAAGTGTTTCATTTTATATAGATCCCTAAAATAAATAACAAAATAGCAAATAATAAATTCCAAATTTGATTGTGTCTTTCCCAAGGAACTGGGCTTTTTTAGGGAGCAACTAGAATTTTTTCGACAGTATTGGCCTTTACTACTTTAACATCGTATCCAAAATCTACACCCAATTCTAATTTAGAATCATAATCAATCCAAATTTGATTTTGAACAAGGATGGGATATGCAACTCCTCTTGAATATCTGAAAATAACTTTCTTACCATTGGTTATTTTTAATAAATCATTACGTTTAAAATCACGATTAATGTGAACAGTGAAGACTTTTGCCTCCCAAGCTTCAGGTTTTTTATCCCTAAAATACTCTTGTTCTGGATACGGGTTGAAAATTTGAAATTTCATTTATTCCTATATATTCCGAGCATTGAAATTTTTTTAATTACCACTAGCTTTATGAGCGGCTTAAATCTATTGAAAACACACTAACGACTATCTAGAAGGGTCACATTCCGGGCAACTTTGTGTTTACCACATTAATTCCCTATGCCCCTTGCAAAATGAACCGCATAGAATTTATTATTACCGTCATCAAAATCATGTCGCTCAATAACAGAATAATTTTGTAGTGTTTCTCCTATGAGATCTGCACCCCCAATTACCCAAAACGATTTAGGCTTTTCAAAATGTAATGCCTCCTTAAGACAGTTCAACTGCAAATAACCGTAACCTATTGTTTCGGGAAAAGGAGAAACGAACTCACATTTAAACCACAATTTCCGATCTTGTAGGCAATGAACCAATGTGCCTTTTTTCAGTTTAGAATTAATCTTATTTTCTAAATTGAGACTCAACTCTTTCTTCAATTCCAATTTTTCATATTGTTGAAACCACTGTACCGAACTATAAATAGTCATAAACAAAGTAAATAAGCCAATTAATCTCACCACAGAACCAACAATAAAACTATCTGATATATTTATCACATCTTTTATCAATATCATTGAAGTGAAATAAACGAACGGAACACCAAAAAATTTATAATGTGGGTAAACTTGGAAATAAAAGGGAACTAGACTTAAGAAAAACACTAGTATAAACAAGCATACCTTTTTAATATATTGTATATCTTCGAAACGTACTTTCTTTTCATCTAAAATTTTCTTTACAAAAGGAGCAACTGCAATTATAACTAGATAGATAAATCCATCAAACTTAAAATATTTAATTCCAACAAATATATCCTTAATGTTTTTTTCACCATAAACGGATCCTTCACATTGTAAGTTAAATTCACCTTTTAATTGTCCGAGAATTATTTCCACTGGTAGTCCCGCGAAGAATTGCCAAAGTAAATAAATTGCTAAAACAAAGGAAAATGAGCCGAAAATTGTTGCTGATAATTTGAGCAAACGTTCATATTCATAAAACAGCATAAACACAATTAGAATACTCAAAATCAAGCTCAATCCACCAAATTGTTTAGTTAAAAAACTAAATCCACACAAGCCACCAATGATTATTGCTTCTTTAAAACCCCAATTTTTATTATCTACATTTTGAACCGTTATCAATTTGGAAATATAATTAACTATCAATAGGCCAAATGCTAATACTAAGTTTTCTAACTTAATATCATTAACAATTCCATGTGTATTATACAGAAAAGTAAGTGCTAAAACCATTGTCAATATGCTTTTTCCAAATAGTTTAACAGCAAGTCGCAAAAAAAGCATAAATGAGAGTGAATAGATAAATATATTAAGCAATAAAAATGCTATAATATCCGGTGAATCAAACATTAAATACGGAATCGCATATAGCATTACGGCAATTGGAGTATAGATACTGTAAGTATCAAGGTTCGGAACCCGACCTAGTTTAACCCAGTCTCTAGCCGTACTTAAATAATATCCTGAATCCACACCCCCATCGAAAACACTGAACTTAATAGTATCTAAAATAGCAAACGCTAGGAATGAGATTATAACAACAATTATAAACGTTGTATTATTTGTGCTTTTGGTCATTTCCTAATTATATACCCAGGTCTACCCTTAACCTCCTCAAAAATTCTCCATATGTACTCGGCTATCATTGCCAAACTCAACAACATTACCCCAGAGAAAAAACTGATTATTAACACCAGAGATACCCAACCTGGTACTTGATTTGATTTCCAAAAACTTTCATTGCCGAAGAGTTTAATGTAAGTGTAAAATACGATCATCGACAAACTCAATAGGAATGAAGCAATACCAATAAATGTAACTAACTTGATTGGGAACCTCGTGGTGGTAAAAAACCAATCTGATGCTAATTTTAATTTTTTCTGGAACGACCAACGACTTTTTGAATTGATCGATTTTTGACGTTCATAAAAAACAAGCTTCGGATCGTATCCTAAATACAATATTTCCGTAATCGTTGTCGTATTTCTTGGGCTAATTTGTGTGTTTATAATATCGATTATTTCTCTGTCGATGACCCAAGTATCTAAACCGTGTTTGGGATAATCATAATCCGTGGTTTTAGTCATAAACCAGTAAAACATCCCCGAAAATATTTTAGAAATCTTTGGATCCGTGCGACTAGATCTCACCGGAAAAATAATCTTCTCCCCGTTTTCCCATAGGCGATATGCCTTTACCAGCGTATCATAAGGTTGTTGTTCGTCATCAGGTATTAGTGCAGCAATTCCCCCTGTACATTTAGAGAGCCCAGCAAAGGCCGCATAATGACTGGTATAGTTTCGACTAAGTTCATAATAGAATACATTGTCTTTGGCGTTCTTCAAACCTAAAGAGATCTCTCGCGTTTTATTACCGTCTTTGGAGCCATCATTAACAATAATAAACTCAAACCTGATATTTTCTTCCTCAAAAATTTTAGACAATTTATCGTAGGCAAGGATGATTTTCTCACCACTGTGATACGCTAGAATAATTATCGAAAATACCTTGTTATTTTCCATTAATTGACGTTGCAACTTTTAGTACGCTTTCATGACCCATCCCAGGCCAAACCGGCAAACTCAAACAAGTTCTCGCAATCTCTTCTGCTATAGGGAAATCACCCTCTTTATAACCCAAATGTTTATAGGCTTTCTGTAAATGTGGCGGAACAGGATAGTGAATCATAGTTTGAATACCCTTTTCCGTTAAATCTTGTTGCAACTTTTCCCTGTTCGAAGTTCTAACTACGTATAAATGATACACATGATCGGCATATTCATGAACATAGGGTAAAACTAAATCTTTTCTCAATTGTAACTCTTCATTATACCACTGAGCGATTTCTTTGCGCTGATTTGTCCATTCTCGTAGATAGTCCAATTTCACCCGCAAAAATGCGGCTTGTAATTCATCCAAGCGATTATTGTATCCGATTTCCTCGTTGTAATATTTAACCGCAGAACCATAGTTGCGAAGCGTTTTAATGCGATTGGCTAATTCTTCGTTATTGGTGGTAACCGCTCCTGCATCACCTAGGGCGCCTAAATTCTTACCAGGATAAAAACTGGTTCCATTTACATCCCCGTATGACCCCGTAAGTTTTCCATTATACGAACTTAGGTGGGCTTGTGCATTGTCTTCCACCACATACAAATTATTGGCTTTCGCAATTTCCATTATGACATCTATTTCGCATGCTTGTCCGTATAAATGAACCGGCATAATGGCCTTGGTTTTCTTTGTTATGGCCTGAGGAATTAACTCCGGGTTGATATTATAGGTTTCCAGCCGTGGCTCCACAAAGACGGGTGTTGCACCCACATGAGAAACAGCAAGTGCTGTTGCTATGTAGGTATTAGAAGGGACAATTACTTCATCCCCAGGTCCAATACCCAAGACTCGTAAAGACAATACCAAGGCATCTAAACCATTACTTACACCAATGGAATATTTTGTTTGTGAAAGTTGGGCATATTCCTTTTCAAACTGCTCAAGTTCTTTTCCTTGAATGTACCAATTGCTATCGTAAACCCTTTGAAATGCATTCTGCATTTCCTCGCGGATTTGTGCGTGCATCGGTTGAAAATCCAAAAACTTTATCATCTTTTTATAAGTCCTTCAGAGGTTTCTTCAAATATTTCTTTAGAAAATTCATCCTTCCAAATATTGGCCTCCAACTTTATCAACTTATCACCCTTTTTATTTACCCAACCCACTCGTTTGGCTGGACTTCCTATAACCAATTCTTGAGGCAGCACCTTTTTTGTTACCACACTACCTGCGCCTATTAAAGCCAATTCTCCGATTTCAATATTGGGAAGTATGGTACTATTGGCTCCAATGCTAGCTCCTTTTCTCACAATTGTTTGAGCAAATGTTTCCGGATATTGTTTTGAACGGGGTTTGTTATCATTTGTAAAAGTGACATTAGGACCCACAAACACATCGTCTTCAATTCTAATCCCATCCCACAGTTGAACTCCAGATTTCAGAGTCACACGATTACCCACAACGACATCATTTTCAATGAAAACATTGGCATTTATGTTACAATCATCTCCTATTACCGCCCCCGACAATACTACACAGAATTGCCAGATGGTGGTATTAGTGCCTATATTAATACTTTGAACGTCGCTACTTGGGTGAATCATTTCTTATACTCTAAATATTCTTGATAATCTCTAATGTAATCAGCCTCATCATATTCATGCGATGCCAAGACCAGACAGATTCCCCCTCCACTAAAATTAACCTCAGACGCCCAAATGCCCGGTGGTATATGTAGGCCTTTATCCGGTTGATTCAGTAAAAACCTTGATTTTTGTTTTCCATCAAACACTTTTACTTCAAAAGCCCCGGTGATAGCAACCAGTAATTGATGACATTCTTTATGAGCATGTGCACCCCTATCTTCCCCAGAAGGAATGTCGTAAATATAGAATATCCGTTTTACATCAAAAGGAGCATCGATACCATTATTTAAGGATGTAATATTACCGGAAGTGGCCTGTACTTTTGGAAGTTTAACTATTTCACAATCTGATACCGACCTTGCCATTTTTCTTATATTAGTGAAATATCCCTTATGTAGTCCTCTTCACTGAAGACGCTACTTGAAACATGCAGACTTGCCGCATTGGTAGAAAAGTTCTCCAAATGTCGCCACGTTCTAGGAGGTAAATACAAGCCTTCGTAGCCCCTATTTAAATGCAATCTTTCTTGGTTTCCCTGTTTATCCGTAATAACCACGTCAAAGCTTCCACTTAGTGCTATTATTACTTCTTCTTGTGAATGGTATGCGTGGCCGCCTCGAACTTCCCCTCCAGGTGCATTGTAGGTCCAGAAAACTCGCTTGATTTCAAAGGGAACTTGATGAGGATACTGAAGAAACGTAAGATTTCCCCGAGGATCAGAAATTTTTGGAAATTTTATATTTTTAATTGCTTCCAATTAACTTCTACTTTTTAAATACCAATCTACAAATCGCTGAACGCCTTCTTCAACAATGGTTTGGGGCCTGAAGTTCACATATTCCTCTAATTTGGAGACATCCGCATGAGTTGCAGGTACATCACCCGCTTGAATATCCATAAAGTTCTTTTTGGCGGTTTTTCCTAGAGCCTTTTCAAGGGCTTCAATGTAGGCCATTAGTTCTACAGGTGCGGAATTTCCGATATTGAAAACTTGACAAGGCACATCATCTCCATTTTTTGGTGCAGGTCTTGGTATTAATCGAGTAATACTCTCGACAATATCATCCACATACGTAAAGTCACGGATCATTTTACCGTGATTGAAAACATTAATGGGTTCATCTTTGAGAATAGCATCTGCAAATAAGAACAATGCCATATCAGGTCGTCCCCATGGCCCGTAAACCGTGAAAAATCGCAGTCCTGTACATGGAATGTTAAACAAATGAGCGTAAGAATGTGCCATCAATTCGTTCGCCTTCTTGGTAGCTGCGTACAAAGCCATGGGGCGGTCGGTTTTTTGATCTTCACTCAACGGCATTTCTGTATTCAATCCATAAACAGAACTGGTGCTAGCGAAAATTAAGTGCTTGAGTTGACTGTATCTCGCGCCTTCCAAAACACTTAAAAATCCATCTATGTTGCTGTGGGTATATGCACGTGGATTTTCCAAAGAATAACGAACACCGGCTTGGGCAGCCAAATTCACTACATAGTCGAATTTCTCCTCAATCATGAAATTAACCACTTCATCGTGGTCGGCCAAATCCATTTGAAGGAAACGATAGTTGGGGTGTTTTATAGATTGTACTACGGTTTTAAATTCAGGTGTAACCCCATGTTCTTTCAATCTATTGAGTTTAAGATTGACATCGTAATAATCGTTAATGATATCCAATCCTACTACTTCAAAGCCTTCTTTTATTAGCCTTTCAGCTAAATGGAAGCCGATGAAGCCTGCGGTACCTGTGATTAAAACTTTCATTTATTTGGTGCAGCGTAAATTCGCTCAATAATATCGACAACTTTCATTCCTTCCAAAGCATTGGCAGTGATTGTATCTTCTCCATTGAGTGTTTTAACCACATTTTCAATGACATAATGGTGATTGGCAGCACTTCCTTTGAATGGACCATAATCATTGGGAGGGTTTGTTGGAGGGAGTATGGGCATAGAATAGTTTTCAATATGACAGTACTCCACCTCATTCATATACTGTCCACCAATTTTTAATGACCCTTTTGTACCAACAACTGATATAGAACTTTCCATATTTGTATCCCAAACGCTTGTAGAAAAATTCAATGAACCTATTCCTCCATTGACCAAGTCAAATTGAACAACACCTGAATCCTCGAATTCTGTAGTTTTTTGATGTGTGAAGTCCATTAATGTGGTCTTAATGTTTTTGATGTCACCAAAAACCCAGTACATAATATCAATAAAATGGCTGAATTGTGTAAATAATGTTCCTCCATCAAGGGTTTTTGTGCCTTTCCAACTATTTGGTTTATAATATCTCTCATCACGATTCCAATAACAATTTACCTGAACCATCAAAACTTCACCTATTATTTTGTCTGATACAACTTGTTTTAACCATTTAGATGGCGGACTGTATCTGTTCTGTTTTACAACAAATACTTGTTTGTTCATTTGTAAGGCAGTGAAAACCACCTCTTCACATTCCGCCTTTGTTAGGCCCATAGGTTTCTCAATTACCACATGGGAACCCTTTCTTAGCGCCTCGATGGCTAACTTACAATGTGTACCGTTTGGCGTCGCTATATTTACTACATCTGGAGTTATCCCAGAATTGTATAAATCACTTAAACTACTGAAATAAGGAGTCTGTTTTGGATAAAGCTCGTGACCCATTATTTGTTCATTTACATCTACAATTGCCAAAACTGTTGTGTTTTCAAATCCGTTGATTATGGTAGTATGTCTTCTACCAATGTGACCAAAACCAACTACAGCAAATTCTATTACTTTAGAGCCTTGCATCCACTTGTTTTTTACTCAAAACCCCCTTTACATCATAAACAACGCCATTATTAGCAATGCCCCTGATGTCCAAATCTGCAAACTCCTTATGAGCAACAGCCAAAATAGCCGCACTGTACTGCTCTTTGGGCAATTCATTTACCACAGTAATTCTGTATTCGTGCATTACTTCTTCTGGATTGGCCCATGGATCGTAAACATCCACTTGAATGTCGAAATTCTTCAACTCTTGATAAATGTCAATGACGCGGGTGTTTCGAACATCAGGACAATCCTCTTTAAAAGTAAATCCTAAAATCAACACTTTCGAATCAATGACCTTCAAATCCTTGCGCATCATCAATTTCACCACTTCCGTCGCTACGTGCTTGCCCATAGAATCGTTCAAACGTCTACCCGCCAAAATGATTTCGGGGTGATAACCCACTTCTTGAGCCTTTTGTGCCAGATAATAAGGATCAACACCAATGCAATGTCCACCCACCAAACCCGGTTTAAATTTCAAGAAATTCCATTTGGTTCCAGCCGCTTCCAAAACCTCTAAAGTGTCTATGCCCATCAGATTGAATATCTTACTGAGCTCGTTCACAAACGCAATGTTGATGTCGCGTTGTGAATTCTCAATCACCTTAGCCGCCTCTGCCACCTTGATGCTTGGGGCTTTGTGCGTACCCGCAGTGATGATGCTCTTGTACAATTGATCAATGAATTCTGCAATATCGGGCGTGCTCCCGCTAGTCACTTTTAAGATTTTAGTAACTGTGTGTTCCTTATCTCCCGGATTGATTCTTTCGGGTGAATATCCCACGAAAAAATCCTCATTGAACTTCAAACCGCTGGCTTTTTCCAAAACTGGAACCATTTCTTCTTCGGTAACACCGGGGTAAACGGTAGATTCGTATATGACAATATCGTTTGACTTCAATACCTTCGCGATGGCCTCACTAGCCTTCACCATCGGGATCAAAACCGGGCGATTGTGCTTGTCGGTAGGGGTAGGAACGGTAACGATGAAGATGTTGCAATCAGCAATGTCTTCCAATTGGCTTGTTACAAAAAGTCCTTGAGTAGAAGGTGTTTTGACCAAGACCTTTTGCAACAATTCGTCTTCTACTTCTAAGGTATGGTCCTTGCCCTTATTCAACTCCTGTATGCGCTGTTGATTGATATCCAGACCCACCACCGAATATTTCTCGGCGAAGGCAACAGCCAAAGGGAGGCCTACATATCCGAGTCCGATGATGGCAATTTTACTTTCTTTTAAATTCATGAAAAATAAATTCCTTTATATGATTTGAACGTGCGGTACTCCTGCAATGTTCAGTTTGTTAAATTCTTTTTCGTAAAGCGCCACACGAATTTTCTTGTTGATGAGCTTTTCGGCTTTTGCAATCAAATCTTGCATGTAGTTTCTATCAACCATACCCACGACCACTAAATCTATAAACGGCGATTCTTTGCCTTCAGCCCAGTCGTTCGTGAGATACACTTCCTCAATTTGTCCGAGTTTGCTAAACACCTTTTCAATCAAGGCATCCAATCCTACATGCTTCAATATGAATCCTCTCAAACTTGAAAACATGGGATGGTTGATGTTGGCTTTGTATTGTTTTTGATTGCCTTCGTCGCTGTCAGCCAACTCAATCAATTTGATGTCACTGAGCTTATTCAATTCATGCCTCACCGTATTGCTGCTAACCCCAAACTCCTTCTCCAATCCCCTCAAATACACGGTATTGCTTGGATTCAACAACAACTTGGTCAACAACTTAACCCGAATTTTTCCCTGTAATAATGTTTCTAAAACCAATGTTGTTTGCATTCTGTCTCTTGGCTCTAGCCTCTCGACTCTACTAGCCTGCAAACACTAAGTGTTTGCAGAGCTCCGCTCTTTCAGTCACACCGAACTGATACAATTTTGAGTAACAAAGATAATAGGATTTCGTCGATGAAATTCTAGGTTTTGTCAACGGCACAATTTTATTTGCGAATACCCAAAAACGCACCAAATGGCGCTACAAAGATGTTCCAAACCAAACTTCCCAAACGATTCTTGCGCTTTTTCTCACTGCCGTAATACCCATAACCGTAACTCTTTCCATAGCCATAGCCATAGCCATAGCCATAGCCATAGCCATAGCCATAGCGACCGTAACCGTAGTTATAGCCGTAGCCGTAGCCGCTGATTCCGCCCTTCAAGCCGTTCATCACAATCGCAGATTGTTTAAAGCGGTTTTCGCGCTTGGTGCGATCCAAAATGTTGCTCACCGCCTCTCTCGGGGTATATCTATGCCTCACCACCAACACCGCGTAATCTACCCATTGTCCAATTTCTTGCGCGTCGGTTACCAATCCCAACGGCGGACAGTCAATCACCACGTGGTCAAAATCTTCGCCCAACTCTTGAATCAAGGCCTCGTATCTTCCGTTCAAGATCAATTCTACAGGGTTGGGAGGTATGGGTCCCGCAGGTATCACATATAAATTGGAATATCCCTCAACATCAAAAATAATGTCTTCTTTTTTCGTGTTACCAGACAAATACACACTCAAACCCGTTCTTCTCGATATACTGAAGTGCTTGGCAATGTTGGGTTTGCGCAAATCCGACTCAATGATCACCGTCTTCTTGCCCGCCAAAGCATAGCCCAAAGCAATGTTTGAGGCAATGAACGATTTTCCTTCCCCCGGAAACGACGACGTCACCAACAACTTCGATTTTCCCGATGGGGTCAAATAACTCAAACTGGTTCTCAGTCCTCTAAATTGCTCCGCAATCAAGGTGCGGTTTCCGTCTTTCATGATCAACGGAGAATCGGTCTCCGTTTGAATGATCTCACCCACCACGTTAATTTTGGTGCGCGCCTCAATTTCTGAACGAGACAAAATTTTATTGTTCAAACTGCTCTTCAAAAACAACACCAACAATACTATCGCCACCAAAGCACCTGTGGTAATACCCAAGGTTTGAGTCGGTATCGGCGATATTTGTGTGCCTCCGCTGGGCTCTTGCACTACTTTTATATCGCTCAAAATACCCGCATTTTGGATGGCCATTTCCTCGCGTTTTTCCAACAACAAAGTAAACTGCGCGTCTTTTATTTTCTGCTGACGGGTGATATTGAATAACTCTCGCTCTTTATCTGGCACCAATCCCAGCATGCCTCGGTATTGCTTGCTAAACCTTTGGAAATCATCGTCTGCACGGTTCTTCATCACCTTCATTTGCGTTCTCGCATTCGCAATGCTCTCCAAAATCCCGCTCTTGTAATTAGCAATTTTCGCCTTCAAAGGCTTCAATAAGTCGCTGTTTGGGCCCACGGTGGTAGTTTGTGTCACCAACTCTTGCTCTGCTTCATACAACTTCAAAATCAGTTCATTCAACAAGCTGTTCTCAATCCCCACATCCACCGGTAGCATGCCCGGTTTACCCATTCTGCCCTTCACGTATTGCTCCACATGGTCAAGCATATACAGCTGAAGATCCAACTGCGAAGTCTGTTTGTCGCCCTCGCTCACCTTCGCCAATGCCCTCTGAGCTTCCATGCTCAAAAACTCCACGTTATTGACCTTCTTAAAGTTCACCAAAGAACCCTCAATACTGTCCAGGTCTTGTCCCACAAAATTCAACCGGTCGTCAATGAACTCCATCATCAACTGATTCTTTTTGCGCTTCTCCGCCTGCGTTTGCACTTGATAGGCCTCAATGATGGATTTGAGCCAAAGTTTACCTACCTCAACATTGGTGTTGGTAAGGGTTAGATTTAGAAGATATTCTTTTTTATCTGGTTCAACTTTAAAGTTACTTTTCAATTTTTGAGAAACTTCATCTAAAGGATAAAAATTTATTTTAAATACTTTATCTGCATCGATCTTCAAATCTCGAAGTTTTATTCTGCATGAAGGATCGAATGATTTAATAGATATTTTAAATTTGTTACCTTTTACATTTACCCATTCATTCAAAGGTATCATGAGTTCACTCAGCTTCACAAAGCCTTTGGACGAGTCTAACTTCACCACATAAGAACCTTTTAATAGATTAAGTGTATCAAACTCAATTTGCAAAGGAAAATTAAAAGGATGGATAAATTCTTGAATTAATTTTCCTTCAGTCACAAACTCAACTTGCGCACCCGCTTTCATCGCCGCATCACGCATCACCGCCGGACTCTGGATGATTTCCAATTCTCCGTCTATCTGGCTTTGAGATTGACCCGTAATCACCTGCTTCATCATCGCATCGGTTGATTGGCTGACCTCGTCTTTCAACATGATCTTTGCATCCAATTGATATACAGGTACTTGAGTTCGTAAATACATAGATCCTGCAAAAAAACCAATGATGGCCACCAAGGAGATCACCGGCCAATACGGAAGGTAGTCGCGCATGACCACTTCCATGGTGTTTGTTTGGGAGGCACTGCCTTCTTCAAACTCGTCAAATTCGTCTCTGTTCGCCATTTATTTCAGGTTGTTCAAATAAAGCAAGAAGATGCTGATGGTACTGCTGATGGTGGTTACATAGGTCAACAACTGCAAATTGAAATCCACAAACTTACGGTTGTTCGGATACACATAAATAATGTCATTTGGCTGCAAGTAAAACGCCGGACTGTCAAAAATGCTCTTATCCGTAAAATCCACGTTGATGATCTGTCTAAAATCGTTCACTTGCCTGATGATCATCACTTTGTCTTTTCTATCGAGGTAATTGATGCCTCCCACCATTCCCAAAAACTGAATGATGTTGGTTTTATTATTCGTTATCACCGTAGTGCTCGCCCTGTCTATGGTCATATACGTCACCCTGAAATTCATGATTCTCACCTGCACCACCGGCTCTTTCAAATACGGAAGCAACCACTGTTGAAGGGAATCCCTTAACCGCTGCTGTGAAAAACCCATCACCTTCAAAGTTCCCAACTTCGGAAAATCAATATTTCCCATTTCATCCACCAAATAACCCATGAATCCACCGCCTTGTCCGCCTTGCTGCATCATCATGCCTCCGCCGCCTTGTCCGCCACCCATCACCTGGTTGAACTGCTGGGCCGAAGTGGCATCTAACGCATACACCATAATCATGAGCTGATCTCCGCGTTGAATCACGGGATCGGGCTGTTGCATGCTCGCATTGTACGTGGTATCTGATAGTCCTTGAAAAAAGATCTGATTCTTATAGTTGACACACCCGCTTTGCAGCAACGCAATAACAATAACGGTTAGGAGTAGACGCAGTTTATGCATTTGGTACAAAAATACAGCAAACCGTTTACACGCTCGCGCCTTGTTTAATAAATTGGTCAGTTTTCTTGTTGAACTACCTCTTAAACTCCGCCTTGCGCTTGTTCAAGAACGCATCTGTACCCTCGCTGAAGTCTTCGGTGCTGAACGCCGACCCGAATTCATAGATTTCTCTCTGCATTCCGTTCACGTTTGGACGATAAAAGTCGCTCACGCACTTCAATATTTTATGCACTGCCGATGGACTTTTTGACGCCACCTTCTTAACCACTTCTCTGCAAACCGTCAACAATTCCGCTTGATCAACCACTTTGGTCACCAAGCCGTAATTCAAGGCCGTCTGCGCATCAATCGCGTCGCCCGTCAACAACATCTCCAAGGCTCTTCCCTTGCCAATCAACTGTATCAAACGCTGCGTTCCGCCGTATCCCGGAGGAACCCCCAAATTCACCT